>MDTE01057923.1_pt1 | contig 45549 bp, 43 predicted proteins | sample 811231 | NCBI WGS metagenome assembly MDTE01 (sample SAMN05326651, study PRJNA326480) | marine metagenome | isolation source: seawater | place: Indian Ocean: Red Sea | collected 2010 | reverse complement strand
CATCATTTGCTCCAATTACATATGCTACATCACAATTTGCAAAATCATTATTTATTTCTTCTAATTCAAATACTTCATCGTAAGGAACATTTGCCTCAGCAAGTAAAACATTCATATGGCCCGGCATTCTTCCGGCAACTGGATGAATTGCGTAAGAAACTTTTACTCCATTTTTTTTTAATGCATCAACCATTTCTCTAAGAGCATGTTGAGCTTGTGCTACCGCCATACCATAACCCGGTACAATAATTACTGAAGATGCATTTTTCATTAAAAATGCAGCATCATCAGCGTTCCCACTTTTTACAGGTTTTTGCTCTTTAGTTTGCGTGTTTGTAGTTTGTTCGTTTGCACCCCATCCACCTAGTATAACATTGAAAAATGACCTATTCATTCCTTTGCACATTATATAAGAGAGAATAGCTCCTGATGAACCAACCAAAGCGCCTGTAATAATTAGGGCAGTGTTCTCTAAAGTAAAACCAATCCCTGCAGCAGCCCAGCCAGAATAAGAGTTTAACATTGAAATTACAACAGGCATATCTGCTCCACCTATTGGAATAATTAATAGGACTCCAACTATAAAAGATATTATTACAATAGACCAAAAAATATTAGATAACTGTGTTATACATAGATAGTAAATTAAAAATAAAATTGCAAATCCAAGTAGCAAATTTATAAAGTGCTGGCCTTTAAAGGTTATTGGCGCACCTGACATTATGCCTCTGAGTTTCAAAAAAGCGATAATAGAACCTGAAAAAGTTATAGCTCCTATAGCGGCACCTAAAGACATTTCAATTAAACTTGCAAGTTTAATATCTCCAACAGCTCCAAGATTAAATGCATCTGGTTTTAAGAAAGCTGATATAGCAACAAAAACAGCGGCAAGACCTACAAGGCTATGAAAGCCAGCAACAAGTTCAGGCATTGCAGTCATGGGTATTCTGAAAGCAATAAATGCACCAATAGCACCTCCTATAGCTAAAAAAATTAGTACATAAATAAAACCAGTTTCAAAATTTCCTACTGATAAAAAAGTAACAATTATTGCAATTGCCATTCCAGCTATACCGAAGTAATTCCCCTGCCTAGAAGTTTCAGGAGATGAGAGACCTCTGAGAGCTAAAATAAAAAGTATTCCAGATACTAAATAAAATAATGCTGATACATTTGCTGACATAATTATTTTTTCTTCTTTTTATACATTTGCAACATTCTTTGAGTCACTAGAAAACCTCCAAATATATTCACAGCCGCTAGAATAATTGCTAAAAAACCAAATATATTTGATGTTTCAAATACACTGCTTGATGATCCAGCTAAAGCTGCAATTATAGCTCCTACTATGATCACTGATGAAATTGCATTTGTCACAGACATTAAAGGAGTATGTAAAGAAGGTGTAACACTCCAAACGACATAATAACCAACAAATATTGATAATATAAATATACTCAATCTAAAAATAAAAGGATCAATTTCCATTATTTAACCTTAGTTTTATTAATTATTTCATCTTCTAAATTTATTTCAAAGCTTTTCTTTTCTTTATCAAATAAATTATTAACAAAGTTAAAAACATTTTTTGCATAAAGGCTAGATGCCGAAACTGGTAATTTATTTAATATATTTGTTTTTCCCATTATTTTTACTCCATTTGCATCAATTATTTCATCAGCTTTGGTTAATTCAGAATTTCCACCTTGGATTGCGGCAAGGTCATAAATAACTGATCCACTTGTCATAACATCAATCATATCTTTCTTAATAATGATAGGCGCTTTTTTTCCAGGTATTAATGCGGTGCATATAACTATATCAATTTTTTTTAAAGTTTCTTTTAATAATTCCTCTTGTTTCTTTTTAAAATCATCTGAAGCTTCTTTAGCATATCCTCCTTCGGTCTCTAAATTTTCTGCTCCTTCTACTGATAAAAATTTTCCCCCTAAACTTTCTACTTGTTCTTTCGAAGCTAATCTAACATCGGTTGCAAAAACTATTGCCCCCATTCTTTTTGCAGTTGCTATGGCTTGAAGTCCAGCAACTCCAGCTCCAACAACTAATACTTTTGCTGCAGATATAGTTCCAGCTGCCGTCATCATCATTGGTATAGCTTTTTGAAAATACGCAAATGAATCCAAAACGGCTTTATACCCAGCTAAGTTTGCTTGCGATGAAAGAATATCCATTGATTGTGCCCTGGTTATCCTAGGTAATAGTTCTAAAGAAAAACAATTTATGTTCTTGGATGTTATTTCTTTTAGTTTTTTTTCATTCGAATAAGGATTTAAAACTCCAATTAAAATTTGTTTTTCTTTAAGTTTATTTAAATTTAGATCACTAAGTATATTCATTTGCAATATTACATTCGAATTTGAGATAATCTCTTCTTCAGCAAAAAAATTTGCACCTTGTGCTTCATACTCTTTGTCACTTATACCAAGATGAACTGCATAATTTTTCGTTAAATGAACATCTAGCCCAAGTGATTTATATTTTTTTATTATATCTGGTGTTATAGCAACACGTTGCTCAATATCTAAATTTTCAGAGATAGATCCAATGATCATTCTACAAAAGAAATATAGCCATTAGTGCGAGGATAATAACAACTGCTACGGAACCCCACAAAACAAACTTAGTAAAATTATTCCAAGTATTTTTATGACTTTCGTTATCCATAAACTATTTTTGCCTCGCCTTAAACTTAGGATTTTTTTTATTTATAATGTAAACTCTACCTCTTCGTCTAACTAACTTTGAGTTTAGATCTCTTTTTTTTAGCGATTTTAAAGAACTAGCAATTTTCATATTATAAGATTTTAGCCTGGCAACGTCCTACTCTTCCGTGTCTTAAGACAAAGTACCATTGGCGCTGAAAGGCTTGACTTCCGAGTTCGGAATGGGATCGGGTATGACCCTTTCGCAATAATCACCAGGCAAGGCTTTTTACTATTAAATCTATATATTGTAAAGCTAAGATCTAGAAAATTTTAGTGAATTTTCGCCACTTTTTAACTCGTTAAATATCCAATTATAAGTTTTAGCTAATCCATCTTTTAATGGCAAAGTTGGTGACCAATTTAAGTCTTTAATAATTTTGGTATTGTCACTTGATCTCCCCCTAACACCTTTTGGTTTATCTAATAAATATTTTCTATCAACTTTATAATCTGCAATTTCCTCTATCATATCAATCATTTGATTAATAGATACTTGCTCTGAGCTTCCTACGTTATATGGATCTTTTAAATTTGAATTGAATAATTTTTTTGTCCCTTCAATACAATCAGTTATATACATAAAACTTCTAGTCTGTTGTCCATCTCCCCAAACCTCAATTTCTTTGATATTTTTCATTTTAGCCTCTGCTATTTTTCTACACATTGCGGCAGGAGCTTTTTCTCTTCCACCATCGTAGGTCCCTAAAGGACCATAGACATTATGATATCTTACAACTCTTGTTTCTAAGCCGAAGTCTTCAGTGAAATGTCTGCACATTCTTTCGCTAAATAATTTTTCCCATCCATATCCATCTTCAGGCTCTGCTGGGTAGGCATCTTCCTCTTTTAGCCCTGGTATAAATGTTTCATTTTGTTTTTGAGCGTTATATACACATGCGCTAGAAGAATAAAAATATCTCTGAACTTTGTTAACTAGGCAAGCTCTTAATAAATTAGTATTAATTAGTACTGATAGCATACATTCAGCTTTATTATTTTCGATAAATCCCATGCCCCCCATATTACATGCCATATTATATATGAAATCAATATTCTTAGTTACTTTTAAGCAGTGTTCATATTCTTTTAAATCCAAAGAGTAATTTTTGTTTTCTTCAAACAATTGAAACCAATATTCTAAAGGTTTTACATCAGCGCAAACTACTTCGTGTCCTTCTTCCATTAAATTCTTAACTAAATGACCACCTATGAAACCTCCGGCACCACAAACTAAATATCTCATATATTTTTTATTTCCTTTATGTAGTTATTTAAAGATGTTTTTCCAATAAGATTTATTATTTTATAATTTCTTATTTTTTTTACCTCAGAAGATTTAAACCTTTCTCCTCTTCTTTCAGGTATTATTTTAATATTATTACTAAATAACTTTGCAAGTTCAAGTATAGAATATGATCTTTTATTTGAAATTGAATAATGTTTATTTTTATTTTTTTTCCAAGCATAAATGCATGCATCTACCGTATCTTTAACATGAGTAAATTTTCTTGTTTGAGAACCTGGTTTTACAACTGGCAATGGTTTTTTTTGTCTATAATTACTTTCAAATACACCTAGTACAGCGGCCATTGATGAATTGTATATTTGTTTTGGACCATAAACATTATAAAAATAAATGATTTCAAATTTTAAACCAAACCACTCATGTAAATTCATTATTAAATTCATATTATTCGATTTACTAAAAGCATATGGGGAAAGATTTTGATCTTTACCAGCATTACCAAGACTTGCTGAAGTTGCCGAATAAATAATTTTAATTTTATTTTTTAAACAAAACTGAATTACTTCATAGCTTCCAATAATATTTGAATTAAAGCATTTTCCAAGGTTATCAAAACTTTGGGCTATTCTTGAAAATTCTGCAAAATGAAAAATTACTTTGATGTGTTTCTTATACTTAGATAAAATCTGACTTATATTTCTAGTGTCTCCTCTTAAGTATTTAACATTTTTGTTTTTTATATGATTTTTCTTAATTCCTGTAAAATAATTATCAATTGAAATTATTTTCAATTTTTTGTCATAAGCGGTCAAAGAATTAATTAAATTAGACCCAATAAATCCAGCACCGCCAGTTACAACTATGTATTTCATGTCATCTTAATATCAAAGTTTTTTGGCATAACAAGAAAATTTATATTTATTTTAATTTTTTTTGAAGTGATATTTAAAAAAATTTTTTATAAGTATGTCTGAACCTAAAATTGTTAAATGATCAGGATCTCTGTAAAGAGGTTGGCCGTATTGATTATGACCGTCAAAACAATCTAGTTCATTACAATTATTTATAGATCTTAAAATTAAATCATTTTGATTAATCACAAAAAAATTTTCGTTTTTTAATATACTTAATTTTCTATTGATTTTATCTATATTCACCCTATCTATCAAAATATTTTTTTTGTTTAACATTTTATATTTTATGGGTGAGTCATTAAACTGAACTCTAGGTAAAAAATAATAAAATTTAGTATTTGGAAAATTACTTATCATTTTTTCTATTTCTTTGAAATAATCTTCATATTTTATCCTTACATGATTTAAAATAAGCACATAATCTATTTTATTCTCTTTTAAGATTTCAGACAATTGTTTCATCTGATATTTTCTATTCTCATCTTGTTGTAAATCATAAGATATAAATAAATTTATTTTATTATTTTTAGTGACATTACTTAAAGAATATTCAATATCACCTGCGTGTGAATCTCCATATAAAAGTAAAGTTTTTGAATAACGATCTGATTTAAAGCAAATTAAATTACAATGATCATTACCTATTTTTTTTGTAGAAACAGATTTTTTTGAATTCATAAAATAATTTTTATCTAAATTTTTATAAAATATACTTCTAAGTTTTGTTCCATTTGTAAAATGAAAATAATATCCAAAGAAGAGTAAAATGATTGATAGACTAAAGATTGAATAAAGTTTTTTTTCTATTGATTTGCTATAAATATTATATTTATAAAATTTTACTTCAAAAAGATTAATTAATAAACTGAAAACAATAATCAAGATAACAGTGATTATTATTTGATTGATATTTAGAACTGGGTCATATCCTTGAAAATATTTCATAAAATAAATGATTGGATAATGAACCAAAAATATTGAATAACTTTTGTCAGCGATAAAATTAATAATACTATTATTTAATATAAAATTATATTTTTTATTATTTTTATGAAAAAAAATAAAGATAAGGTAAAACAAAAAAATAGCATAAATCTGACTTTTTACAAAATCAGAATTACCAAATATAAAATATAAAATAAATATAATGAATAATGAAATTAATTTTTTATTTAAATAATTTTTATAACTTTTACTATTAATAAGATCATAAATTAAATATCCAAAAAAAAATTCCCAAAGTCTAAAGGGTAAATTATAAAATATTAATTTAATATTATCGGAGTAAAATACATTTAAAGTAAATGAAAATATAATTATAATAAATATTACTAATGAAATATTTTTTTTTATTTTAAAAATTTTTAAGCAAATAAAAAAAATAATTGGAAATAAAACATAAAATTGAATTTCAAGAGACAAGCTCCATAAATGAACTAAAGGATAAGAATTAGGGGCAAAATAATCATTATTTATGATAAAATAGTAAAAATTTGATAAATAAATTAATGAACTAAAAAGTGACTGGCCGTAATAACGCAGATCTATAGGTGTTAAATACACCCAAGAAAATATTGTTACTAGTATGAGTGTAAAAACTAATCCTGGTAACAATCTTTGTGCTCTTCTTCGAAAATATTTTGTAAAATTAAATTTATTTTGAAAAGAATTAGTTAAGATTTTAGAAAAAACAAATCCACTTATAACTAAAAATATATCTACTCCAATATAACCTTTGTTAAAATTAGAAATTTCTAAATGAAAAAGAAGAACTAAAATCAAAGATATAGCTCTTAATAATTGAATTTCTTTAATCATTAAGTTTCAGATTTAAAATTATTTTATTAATCTTTGATTTATTGACATTCCAGGAAAGATTTTTTTTATAATAATTGTACGATTGTTTTCTTTTTTCTAAATATCTTTGCTTACTTTTAAATAAATTAATAATGTAATTGCCCACTTTTTTAACTGAAACAAATTTTTTAAATAATTTGCCATTAATATTGTTTTTTATCATTCCACTAACCCCACCAACATCATGACTAATATTAAATATTCCAAAGGAATTGGCTTCTGCAAAAACAACGCCACATGCCTCACTTTCCACCATAAGAATATGAAAGTCAGTTTTTCTATAGCACTCTACTAATTTTTTATGTTCACTTAATTTATTTTTATTAATAAATCCCAGTTGTTTTATAAACTTATAATCTTTTATTTTTTTTTGTGCTCCGATAATCGTTAAATTGGTATCCAAACCTTTGGAATTCATATATTTTGCGATTGCAATAGATTTATCCATTCCTTTTCTATCCCAGTCAACTCCTACACTTAATAATTGACATTTTTTTTCATAATTTTTTTTTAAATTTTTAAATTTTTTATCACGTTTAATTAAATTAAGATTTGAACCAAAAGGAATTATACTAATTTTGTTTTTTGAAATACCGTAATTTTTTATAGTTTCGATTTTTGACCACTTGCTCGTAACTATTATTTTCTTTGCTTTATTTAAAGCTAATTTCTCTAAATAATTAGCTTTATTAAATGATAATTTATTAATTTTTATTTTTTTTTTGAAATAATGATCATAATAAGTTTTAAATGTAACATCTGTCCAAAGTATAATGGGGATATTAGTGTCTAAAAAACTAACCAAATATGTGTCAGAAGTAAAAATTAAATCATAATTTTCTTTATTTAATATTTTTTTTATTTTTTTTGCATATGATTTTGATAATAAAATATTCCTGTCTGCATCATATTTATAACCAAATACATTAAATGTTTCTCTTAAAAATATATATGGAAGTCTATAATAATTTTTTAATGGTCCAATTATATCTACTTTGTTTTTTGTATTTTTTAGTAAATTAAACATTTTTAGCTTTAAGCCAGACCAAGATCTAAAATCTTTAGGGTTATCTATTGATAAAAAAGCAATTTTTATTGTCATTATTAAAAATTAATTATATTTAAACTATTATGTCGCTAAGTATTCTAATTCCAGCAAAAAATGAAGAAAAAATAATAATTGAAACTATAAAAAGTATTATTTATTCAAAATTAAAAAGAATTGACCATGAAATTATAATCATTAATGATTTTAGTGAGGATAACACAGAAAAAAAAATACTTAAATTTATAAAAAAAAATAAAAAAAAAAATATTAGATTAATAAATAATAAATTTCCTGGTCTTGGCAGTGTTATAAAAATAGGAATTGATAAATCCAAAAAGGATTATATTTGTATTTTTATGGCAGATAAATCTGACTCTATTAATAATATGTATGATTATTATAAAATAATAAAAAAATACAATTATGATGCGGTATTTGGAAGCCGTTTTATAAAAGGATCCAAAATTGTTAATTATCCAATTAGAAAATATATATTTAATAGAATTTTCAATAATTTGTGTAAAATTTTATTCTTAAGCAAATATAATGACTACACAAATGCTTTCAAAATTTATAGAAAAAAAATGTTAAAAAGTTTTTTTCCAATAGTATCAGAAAATTTTAATGTTTTCTTGGAACTTCCGTTAAAAACAGTGTCAAGAAAATATAGCTATAAAATTATTCCAATATCCTGGGTAAATCGAAACAAAGGTAAATCTAAATTTATTATAAAAGAGTTAACTTCAAAATATTTTTTTACACTACTGTATTGTTTTTTTGAAAAAATTCTTCTTAAAAAAAGATGAAAATAAATAATTCATTTTTATTATTATTTTCAATATTAAATTTTGTATCATTTCTAATTGGTTTTTATTATCTTGAAGAACATGGCGCTTCACTTCTAGATGCAAATGATCATACGTATCCTGTTATAAACGGCCTCAAAGAAAATTTTGTTGATAATATTATTAATTATGGAAAGTTTGGAGAGAATTCTTATCCACTACATCATATAATTTTTTCTTTTATTAATCCTTACGAAACTGGCTCCACCATGTTTAGAATTATAAGCTGCTTATGGAGTATAATTATAATTATTGTATTTTTCAAAACTTTAAAGAACAAGCTAAATTTAAACTTGATACAAAGTTTTTTTATTACAAGTATAATATTTTTAAGTCCTTATTTTAGAACGTCGGCATACTGGGGTATGACTGAAAACACTGGGATTATTTTTTTAATAATTTCTATTTATTTTTTTAACTTATATGAAAATAAAAATAGTAATAAGTCTTTACACTTGTTTTTTGTATGTTTTTTTAGTGCACTTTCATTATATTCTAGAGTTCAAAATATTTTCATATGTTTATTTTTTTTTCTTTATTTCTTTTCTGAAAAAAATTCTTTTAAAAAAAAATTTTCTATTATTTCTTATTATTTAATTCTATCTTTGCCTGGGCTGTTATTAATATTTCTTTGGGGGGGACTCTTGGATGAACAATACCCAGGGGAATTTTACTCTCTTGTCAATTTTAATACTTTTCCGAGAACATTTTTAGTTATATTGTCACTAGTGGGATTTTATAGCATTCCTTTTATAATTTCATTTACTAAAAATTTTAAAAATTTACTTATTAAAAACTACAAATTTTATTTTGTTACTTTAATAGTTTTATTTGTTTTTTTTAGTGTTTTTGGCATTGACATTTTATCATTAAGTGAAGATGGCCAAACATCATATGGCCAAGGTTTTGTATCAAGAATTTGTTATCAATTAACAGGTTTTCAACAAACTTATTTAATTTTTAGTGCTTTGGGTTTTTTGGTAATTTACTATTTTTTTTTAATATCAAAAAAAAATAAAATCATAATACTTTCATTATTAATTATATTTTCTCTGAGAGTACATTTTTTTACTGAATATATTGATCCATTGTTATTTATTTTAATATTTACATTTTTTGATACTAATTTTAATTTAGAACTTAACAGATTAAAAAATATTATTGTATTTCAAGTATTCTTTTCTTCTATTCTTTTAGGCGCAATACTAGTTTGATTTAAAATTTAATGTAAATGCCAAATATATTAATGTAATTAAAAAAATTAAAATTAAATGAATATATTTTGTGGCTAAAATAATTGAAACAATCAAGGGCAATATACAAAAAAAACAAATTCCAAAATAAGCAATTTTAAAATTGTATTTTTTTAACAAAATATGATGTAAGTGTGTGTTATCTGGATTAAAAGGATGTTTTTTTTTGATTAACCTTGTAATGGCTACTCTAGTCATATCCAATCCTGGTAATAACATAATTAATACTATTTGATCAGCTTTAATTAGACTCTCATTATGAGTTTTAATGAACAAACAACTTAGAATAAATGCCAATAATAGAGAACCATTGTCACCTAGAAATATTTTATTCTTAAAATTGTTATATAAAAAAAATATAGATGGAATTAGTAAAAATAAATAAAATAAATTATTTCCTGTAACAACTATTAAGTAAACTATACTAATTATAAAATATGTTGATGATAATCCATTTATACCATCAATCATATTAAAAGCATTTAAAAAAACAATAAAACAAAAAATTGTAAATAATTTTGAAAATTCATTTAAATTAATTGTATTATCATAAAAATAAAAATTAATTTTATTTAAAATGAATTTATCTCCAACTGATATTATTAATAAAGATATTATAGAAAGTGATATTAGCTTAGTATTAGCCTTTAGATTATATTTATCATCATAAAAGCCTATAAAAAAAATAAGAACTGATCCTAAATAAAATGCTAATAATTCTTTTTTGGATACAAAAAATAATTCTCCATCATTAAAAGCAAGATAATAAATAAGATACAATAAAATATTAGAAAAAAATAATATTCCACCAACTAATGGAATTTTTTTCTTATGAATTTTACGTGAAAAATCAGGAATATCGTAAAGATTTATTATATGAGCTGATTTTAAAACAATATTTATAATCAAAATGTTAGCTAAAATTAAAGCAAATATTATAACTAAATTATTCATTTTTATTTAATTGATAAAGATAAAAACCTAATGGAAGATAAATTATAGCATTTAAATAATTATTAAAAAAGTTTCCATTAGGAAGAATGAAAATAAATGCATTTACAACGAATCCAATATTTAAAAAATATAATTTTACTTGCTTTAAAGAAAGCTCTAACTTTTTAATTTTTGTTAGATATAATTGAAACAAGATTTTTTTCATTAATAAAAAAAATATAAACAAATAAAAAAAGGTTCCTAATAGTCCAGTTTCTGCCATTATTTGGAGTATAAAATTATGGGGATGGGTTGTGCAACTGGATTGTTCAATAAAAAACTTTTCATCTGAGCATTTTTTTCTAAACATATTTGGTCCCTTGCCAATAATAGGGCTGTCTTTAAACATTTTAAATGCTGTCATAAAATGTACTTCATGTGCTCTAGAAAAAAGATAAAAACCTCTATCTGGTTTTTGCTTAAAATAAATATCTTCACCAGTTTCAAATGTATATTGCTTAATTCCTATACCTTGCAATGTTTGGTCAATTATTCTCTCCTTTAAATCTGCATTATTGTAAACAATTAGTACAGAAGTAAAAAAGTAAAAAAGTAAAAATGATAAAAATTTCAACAACTTTTTTTCAAACAAAATATAAATTGAAAATATAAAAAGGCTTAGTCCAAAAAAAGCTGTTCTCTCGCCAGAAATTAAAACTAAAATTGTAAGAAGAAATAAAAACGATATAAGCTTATAGTTTACTTTATGGTTTATAAAATAAAATAAAAATAAATACAGTGGTAACAATCTCATAATAAAACTTCCTACAATTTGCCTATCGCCAAATGGGCCTGTTAATCTTAAACCAGGTTTTTCAAATCCCATTAAACCTTTACCAAAAAAAAATTGGAGAAATGATTCAATTAATACGATTATCAAAGTTAAAGTTAAAAAATAAAAGAAGCATCTTGTAAAGTAATTATAATTTTTTATTAAAAAACTTATAAACACAGAGAAAATAAAAAACCTTGCATAAAAAAATGAACTTTTAAGAGAGAAAGAAATATTTTCAGACAATAAAGAGTTTAAAACAATATAAATCCAAAAAATAAAAAAAAATTTAAATAAATAATTATTAAAGTATTCAAATAATTTATATTTGAAAATTAAATAAATAAAAAAAAAAGAGCAAATAAATATTGTTAAGTCTGGCAAAAAAGGACCAGTTAATAATGAAATTGGAAATAAGCAGACAAGTATAATTGAGATATTAGCATACATCACATCATATTTAGATTTTATTTCAAATTTTTCAGATTTTTCAAAAATTTTTAAGATAAAACTCATATAATTTATAGAATTTAGATTTAGTATTATGATAAGACTTTATTTTAAAATATTAAAGATTAAATGCAAATAAATTCACCAGGATATTGTTTCGTATCTTTATATCAATCATACCCTTCTTACCACGGGGCTTCGGATATAACTTATAATTTTTTTAATTCTTGGCCTAACAAAAACAAAAAGCTATTTCAAATTACAAATTCAAAAATTAAAAAAAAAAAAATATTTAATATTAGTAATAAATTCGGTTTTTTAGGAACCCTTTATAATCTTTTTTTAATAACTTATCACATTAAAAAATATTTTAATAAATATCATAAAAAAGTTTTAATTATTGAAGGTGCAAGTTGGGCAGGCTACATATATTTTTTAACAAATTTATGTAAAATTTTTATCAAAGATGTAATTATAATATATCATGCACATAATTTAGAGTATGAAGTTAGAAAATTAAAAAATAATTTTTTTATTTCTTATATAACTTTTTTTTTAGAGAAACTTATTTATAAAAGTTATATTGGAACTTGTGTTAGTGCAAAAGATTATAAATTTATTTTAAAAAATTATGGAACTAAACCGATATTATTTGAGAATGGAATAATAAATTTTAAGGATGAACCCTTAATAAACAAAAAATTAAATAAAAAAAAATTTATTTTATTTTGCGGTTCTTATAGCTACTGGCCCAATAAAATTGCAATAGATGAAATAATAAAACAAAGGAAAATTTTTGAAAATATTTATCCAAATATAAAATTTGTATTTACTGGCGAAGGTATAAATAATTTTAAATATAAAAATTTTTTAAATTTAGGAATTGTAAAAAAAACAAATTTAGTGTGGTTAATTAAAAATTGTTTTTTGTTTTATGCGCCAATGCCAAAGGCACCAGGAACAAAATTAAAAATAATAGAAGCCATATATCATGGTGCAAAAGTTATTTGTTCAAAACATGCATTAGTAGGTATAAAAAATATAAAAAATATGAAATCAATAATTATAACATCGGAGAATAAGCTTAAATACAATTTGAATCAAATAAAAAAAATTAAAAAAAAAAAAAATAAAATTAAAGATTTAAAAATGTTTAGAAAACATTATGATTTAAACAAAAAAACGATCAACTTTTATGAAAAAATTAACAAACTTTTATAGTTACTATAATTTTTTTATAATTTTATTTATATGTATTATAATTTGGGGATCTTTAGGAACTAAATATATCCCATTTTCTGAATTAAATTTATTAAATGAAAATTATTCATCAATACTTCATGATATTAAAATTATTATTAACAATTTAAGATATTTTGCACCATTAGGCTTGTTGATACTTTTATATTTTTTAAAAAAAAAAATTAAATATAGTTTCGTTTTTGACTTTATTACTTTTACTATTTTTTTTACTTTTTTAATTGGAAGTTATAATCTCTATTATTTTAATCAGAATTTAATCGATTTATTCTCTAATAATGATTTACTAATAATAACTGGTTATACGCCAAAGTTAATAAGAGATATTATGATGTGTTTTTATTTTATATTTGCTTATTTAGTACTAAGAATATTAGATAAAAACGAACTTTATCTTTTCATCAAAATTAGTTTTGGTTTTTTAATATTTTCATCTTTGTTAACTCTGATGTATTCTTACAGGGAATATATTACAAACTTAAAAGAATATCTTTATTTTACTCAGTTTTTGGTTAATGGAGAGCTATTTGGAGTTCCATCAATTAGATCTTTGGGATTGAGCAGAAACTTGTTTATTATAATTATTCCAATTAGCTTATATTATTTTTTTAGTAGAGAAAAAAAATTTAAAATTTTATTTTTATTAGCAATTATTTTTTTATCATTTAACATTTTTCAACTACAATCAAGGACTAGTCTTTATTCTTATTATATTTACTGCTTTATTATAATTACAGTTTTGTTTTTTAATAAAAGTTATAAGGAAATTGTTAAGAGTTTATTTATACTTATATTAATACCTCAAATTTTAAATATTACAGTTCCAATAACTAAAAAATATTTAATAAATAATACACTTGAATTTAAATTTCCAAATAGCAGAATTTCTACCATGATGCCTAACAACCCCTCACTTTCGAAAAAAATTGATCAAATGAAAATGGATAATGTTGATGATGAAAAATTTTATGATGAAAATATCGATAAAAAAATTAATTATTTGGTAGTTTCAGAATATACTTCAGGAAGAGTAAATCTATGGAGAAAAACATTAGAAATATTTGAATTAAAAAATAATCATAAATTTAATTTTTTAGGATTTGGTCCCGCGGCTGATAGATATTTTTTAAATGAAACTGTATCTAATTCATTTTTTTATTCTTTAATCTCAGGAGGTATATTCGGCCTTGTTTTCACAGTGATTTTTCATTTTTATGTAACTATTAATTTATGTAAATTCTTACTACAAAAAAAAAAAATTTCTGAAGACATACTTTCATATTCATTAATTTTTATAATATTTTATATACTATTAAGAGGTTTAGTAGAGAGTAGTTTTGTGATGTATGGTATTGATAATATTATATTGTTTCAAAGTATAGTTTATTTGAAAAAATTTAAAATTACCTAAAAGCATTTAATATTTTTTCTATTTCTAATTTAGTATCATTTATGTTTTTAAATGTAATTGGAAAAATTTGTTTTTTATCTAGAAATTCTTTATCAAAATCTAAATTTTGATCAAAAAAAACTTTTACACCTCTAGAAATACAGTCAAAACAAAACAAAGAATAAAAGTTTTCAGAACTTATGATTGTATATTTGGTTTTTTCACATAAATTTAAAACCTCTTCTCTAGAGATTAAACCATATTCTTCAATTCCATCTAAATTCGTTTTTTCTCCAATAGTTACTATTCTGTAGTTTTTTCGTAATACTTTTATAAATTCGACCAATTGTTCTGTACCTTTAGAAGGATAAAAACGAGTATAAAAAATAAAATCAATATCTTTTTCATCAATATTTACTTCTTGCTTAGTTAAATAAAGATTGTTCATAAAGTTAAATTTTGATTTTTTTAAAACTTTTTCAAATAAAATTGACTTTAGATTTGAGGTATTAAAATGCAAATTTTTATATCTAAATGAAAGAATTATATTTGATATAAAAAACTGTATTGGCATCAAATATTTTCTAAAAAATTTTTCCCAATTTTTTATATTTTTATTATAATCTTGCGATCCAGTTATTGGTCCCAAAATAGTATTTGGAGGCAGTAACAAAAAAATAACAAAATTCCATAGTGGTAAAAAATTTATATAAGCAACTTTATTTCCTGTTAAATATTTATACCAAAGATAAGGAATACCAATAAAGGGATTTATATATCTATCTGCAAAGTTAAGACTTGCGAGTTTTATTGGATTTATTTTTTCCATTTTCTCCAAATTTGTTTTTGAATTATAATTTCTTACAAAAATATTTGTTTTTTTTAAGTTATATTTATTTAATATATACTCTAAAAATAAATTAGCAGTTATTCCTTCGCCATTAGTTTTACTATAATCACAAACCCAACAAAAAATCGACTCTTTGGTTTTTGTTATATTTAATTTTTTATTCCACTCTTTATCACTACTTATAAAATCAATAAACTGAGAATTTAACGACTGAAAAATATTTGTAATGTTTCTGCCCAAAAACCATGGGAGTGAATCTAATATAATACAAAAAAAATCTTTTATTTTTATAGGATCAACAAAGTTTTTTGCTTCTTCTAAATATAAATCCGTAGATCCTGTCTCTCTAAAAGTTATTTGATTATCATGGTATTTAAAGCCAGAAAGATAGCTATTAATAATGTGAAGCTTATGCTTTTTTGCAAAAGTATACCATAAATACATGTCACCACTTTTTTTTAATTTCTTAAAATAATCAATATCTAAATCTTCTATTAATTTTGGTCTCCAAAAGGTTGACTCTTGTTGTATAAAAGGAAGATATTTACCATACACGCCACATCTTATTAAATTTGATCTAAAGTTGTATGGAATTTGAATTTTTATTATTTCAGAAGCTTCATTATAGATAATCTTTAAACCTGTAGCCCAGTTAATCTGATTGTTTGAAAAAACTTTTTTTAAAACTGAAAATGCAGATTTATTCAAAAAATCTCCAGCATTTAGATATCCCATTACATCTCCATTTACATGCTTGAAACCTTTTGAAAGACCGTCATAAAGACCTTCATCTTTTTCGATAAAATGTTTTATTTGTGGGCATAATTTACTATAGTGTTGAATAATAGAATTTGTGTTATCTTTTGAATCTCCATCAACTATAATGTATTCAAGTTCACATTTTGAATTTAAAAATTCAGTTTGCTGTATAACTGACTCAATTGTTTCTTTAATATATTTTTCAGCATTATAACATGTTGTGATAATTGAAAATTTAAACATAAACTAAACTTATGATAATTAAAAAAAAAATTCTTTCAAACGAAATTATAAGAAGAAAACTTAAACAAATTAGATCAAAAGACAAACATTTATTTAAGAACGATCATGTCAGGTTTATTGGTAACAGTTATATATATAACTTAAAAAATACAACAATATCATCTGATGGAAGATTAATAACTACGTCAAATGGAATTATTAATGATTATCTCGGTTTTAGCAGCATTAGTAAGAAAGTTGCTCTTAAAAAAATTGTTTTAAAATCAGTCTATTATCTAAATATATTTATTAAAAAAATTTTTTTCAAAAGTATTTTTGTTAATATGAATTGTGTTGTTATATACAATAGAAATTCAAACGGTTTTTTCCATTGGTTAACAGATACTCTTCCAAAAATTACTATAGCGAGAAAAATTAACAAAAAATTTACTTTAGTTTTACCATCTAAATTAAACTTAAAATTTATTAATCAAAGCTTAAATGAATATAACATAAAATTTTTTTTCATGAAAGAGAACAAAAATTATCATTTTAAAAAAATTACTTATATTGGAGAATTATATCCTTCAGGTAGTCCAAGAAAAAAGGTTTTGGAAAATTTAAAAAAGCAAATCAAAACAAAACCTTCAAAATTTAATAGAGTTTATATAAGTAGAAATAAATCAAACAGAAGAAAAATTTCTAATGAAATTGAATTAATAAAAGTTTTAATGAAATATAAATTTAAAATAGTATATGCTGAAAAATTGTCATTTTTAAGCCAAGTAAATTTATTTTCATCTGCAAAATTTTTAATAGGATTGCATGGAGCGGGAATATCTAATATTTTATGGATGAAAAAAAATACTAATTTACTAGAATTAAAACCAGAAAAAGATCTATACTTAAATTGTTATTACAATATAGCAAACTTATTAAATATAAATTACAATTATTTAGTTTGTAAAAAAAATAACTATTTTAAATCAAGCAAAAATTCAGACTATTTTGTTAATATTGATTCTTTAAATAAAAAATTAAAAAAAATTTTAAATGAAAAAAAATCAAATTAAATTACTAAATAATATAAATAAAATTCCTATTAAAGAAAATTTCGTCTTTAGTGCTCTTAATCTAGCGTTCCTTGCTTACTTGGGTTATGGAACAATAAAAATTTCTAAAAATTTTTTTTTATGGTGTGATGGAATTCTTGGACAATTTTTATATAAATCAAAAAAAATTCCTGGCAATCAATTTATAAAGTATTTTTATAAATTTAAATATAAAGAGATAGTAATAATTGGTAACTACTCAAAGTATCAAATTAAATATTTTAAAAAAAAATTTAAATCAAATGTATACGGGATCAAACTCCCTATTGTTAACCAAAAAAATATAAAAAGATTTATTCCTAAAATAAAAAAAAATAGTTTAATATTAATAACATTACCTACACCAAAACAGGAAATGTTGTCTTATGAAATTATTAAAAAAAATAAGTACTATAAAATAATCTGTATTGGTGGAGGTTTAAGTATAACAACAGGAGAAATAAAAAAATGCCCTAAAATATTATCAAAGTTGGGGCTAGAGTTTGCATGGAGGTTGAGAACAGATACTTTTAGGCGCTTAAAAAGATTATTTTTTACTTTTTCAATATACTTATATTTTACTATTAATAAAAAACTAAAAAGATTTAAAATAATAAAGATTTAAAACTTCTTCTTAAATTGAATAATATTGTTCTAATTAAAAAAAATATTCGATATTTTTGTTTAGTTGAAATCCACTTTATATATTTTTTATTTTTTTGAGACATCATCAATGCTGTGTCAGGTACATTTCCTCCAGTTGTTGATATCAAATAATCACTTTCTGACATAATAAATAAGTCTAAAATGAAATCATCTCCGCTTGTTTGCCTCAATTTACTAGAATTAAATTTTATTCTATTATTAATTAAATTATATTCTTTTTTCAAAATAGAAGTTAATTTTGATCTATAATGCATTTCATCAGTTGCCAAATAAATATTTTTATATTTTTTTGGTATTAACTCATAAATATTTTCGATAAATTCATTAAGCTGGCTCTTTAATATCAAATCTTTTTTTGGTATCTCAAAAAAATATGTATAATTATTTACAAGTTTATCTGTAATTCTAGAGTGTACACAAACATACTTACCATATTTTTTAAATTTATTTATTTTTTTTAGAATTTTTTTTTTTGGTATTAATAATTTATAAGTTTTCTTCCATTCATGAAGTAATCTAAAATTATTTATGTTTTTATTTTTATTAAATTTTAAACAAGTATCTATAGATACACTGGAATTAAAAGGTGTCATCTGTAAAGTTTTTAATTTTTTTCTTTTTACATTTGTAACAATAAAATTTTTTATTTTGAGAAGTTCAGTAAAATAGTATGGACATTCCTTATTTTTAATTTCAAATATCTCGATCTTTCTAATCTTTTTTTTTAAAATCTTATTATACGCTATGCAAAAAGTAATTTGTCTTAAACGGTCACAAAAACCTGAATTCATTTTTGAGAGATCTATGTACATATTTATCTAATAATTAAATTATTTAAAAATGAATTATATTTGAGTCTTATTTTTTTTTCTGACCAATTATTTTTAGAAGTTTTGATTGCATTTTTTATAAATTTAGACCTTAAGTTTTTGTCATTAATTAAATTATTAATTTTTCTTGCATATAATTTATGATTAAACGGCTTGATTAAATAACCATTTTTACCATCATTTATAATGTCCGAAATTCCTCCAACATCATATGCAACAATCGGTTTTCCACACGATTGTGCTTCTAGTCCAATATTTGGAAGATTATCTAATCTTGAAGACAATACAACTATATCACAAAGATTATAAACTTTAGATAATTGTTTTTCATTTTTAATGTAATTTAAATTAATCAAATTAAATTTAACTTTTGTATTAAAAGGATTCTTGCTTGCTACAACTAATTCAAATTTTTCTTTATCTAATATATTTAATGATTTAATCAATAAATCAATTCCTTTTCTATAATCATGTGAACTACCGAATACAGCAAAAAAAATTTTTATTTTATTATTTTTATTTAAATTAAGACTTTTTATTTTCGTAATATTTTTTGGAAAGTAAATTTTATGATTTACTGGGTAGGGAATATTTACAATTTTTTTATTTTTAAATAACTTACTTTCTTTTGATATTTTTGCTAACCACTTACTTGGGCAAACTATTGCAAGTGGTTTAAGTCCTACTTTTTTTTTGTATGACATTTTGGAAAAAAAATTTTGAAAATCTCCCCTTATATATTTTCTATCTTTATGATTTAAATAATTTTCAGTTCCGCAAATCCACCACATATCATGCATTGTAATGACAAATGGTTTTGTTATTTTTTTTACATCATTAATTGACAGAGTTTCTGCATTTATCCAATGTAGATTTACTAAATCATAGTCTGAATTATTTATAAATTTTAATATTGGAGAACTAAAAAAGTTATATGATTTAGGATTCGGATTTTTATCAAATTTGCTTATAAAAATTCCAAAATAATTTTTTAATTTGAATAATAATTGATTAGTTGAATCATCAAAAGAATAAATTTTTTTTTCATTAGAAATTTTTTTTATAACAAACATTGTACTTTTATGCTTGGGTTTTAAACTATCAATAACTTTATGTATTCTGTAGGCTGATTTAGCTGCTCCACCAAATAAATCTGAATAAGAGATATTTAAAACTTTCATTAAAATATTTATTTTATTTTGGTTTGTTCTTTTACAATTTCAGTAATTATTTTATTCAAATTATACTTCATTTTCCAACGAGGATATTTATTTTTAAATTTTCGTAAATCTGAAATATACCATATATGATCACCTATCCTATTTGACTTAGATATATTAAATTTTAATTTTTTTTTGGTAATTTTTTCTATTAAATAAATTGCTTCTAAAATTGAACAACTATTTTTAACTCCACCACCAACGTTATAAACATCTCCTTTGGTTGGTTTTTTTATAAATTCCCAAATCATATTCACTAAGTCGTTACTATGAATGTTGTCTCTTACTTGTTTTCCTTTATAGCCATAAATTGTATAAGGTTTATTTGTAAGACAACATTTCACAAGATAAGATAAAAAACCATGAAGCTTGGCGCCAGAGTGTGATGGACCTGTTAAACAACCTCCTCTAAAACAAACTGTGTTTAAATTAAAATATTTACCATATTCTTGAACTAGAATATCAGCAGCTACTTTTGACGAACCAAATATGCTATGCTTAGAGTTATCTATAGACATATTTTCTGATATTCCATTTCTAAGTAATTTTTTCTCTCGTGGATTATATCTAAATTTACTCTCTCTAAGATTAATTGTATTTGGAGTATCTCCGTAGACTTTATTTGTTGAAAGAAAAATAAATTTTGCCTTTGGAGTAAAAATTCTAGTTAACTCTAACAAATTTAAAGTGCCATTTGCATTTATAGAAAAGTCAGTAAGTGGTTCTTTCGTCGCCCAATCATGCGAGGGTTGCGCTGCACAATGAATTATTGTATCGATTTTATTTTTATTTCTTATAAAAATTTTTTCTAATTTTTTATAATTTCTTATATCATAAAAATAATTTTTAAAATATTTCAGTTTTTTTAGTTTTTTTAATTGCCATGTCGTATCACCATCTTTTCCAAAAAAGTATTTTCTAAAATTATTATCTATTCCGATAACTTGATAATTTTTTTTTAGTAAAAATTTTACAGATTCAGATCCAATTAAACCACTCGATCATGTAACAATTGCAATTTTCATAATTTATTTTACTTCATATACTTTTTAAGTAATTTGAGATTCTTTTTTTGCCAATCATAAACATCGTACCCAACTTCTAAAATTGATTTCTTAGGTTTCCAATTATAAAGTTTTTTTACTTTATTATTGTCTGAAATATACATTGGTATATCTGAACTATCTGTTTTTTTGTAACTTCCAATATCAATTTTATTTTTTGTAATTTTTCTAGAAATATAAGTCATATCATTGAGGTCTATAGCATTTTTTATTCCTCCACCCACGTTAAAAGTTTGATCATGGATTTTAGAAAATTTTTTAATTTGTCTATAAATAATTTCACACGCATCTTCCACATGTAAAATATCTCTGATTTGGTATCCAAGTCCACCAAATCCCTTGTAAACCAATTTTCTTTTTCTTAAATGTCTCCATATCCAATAACTAAAAAAACCCTGTTCTACTTTTCCAAATTGCCATGGTCCAGCTATGACACCAAATCTATTTATTAAATATTTAACTTTATTTGAATGTGAATACTCTTTAATTAGTTCCTCTGAAAATTTCTTAGACAATCCATAAAATGATAGTGGGGTTGATGTTGAGAATTTTTCATTAATTATAAACATATTTTTTTTAGTAATTTTTTTTCTAATATTTTTTTTATTATTAATGAATTTATATATTTCTTGAATGGAATATACTCTACTTGTCGATAGGAAAAAAAATCTAGAATTATCTTTAATACATTTTAATAATAAATTATTAGTGCCAAAAAAGTTAGTAGATAATACTTTTGTAATATTATTAATTTTTACATTAGCTTCTACCAAAGCTGAACAATCAATTAACAAATCGTATTTGGGTAACTTAAATAGATTTTCTTTATTTAAAACATCTATTTTAAAATTTCTTATATTAAATTTTTTTATTCTCTTAAGATTTAATTGTGAGCCATTTCTTGATAAATTATCTAATGAATGAACAATAAAATTTTTTTTTTTTAAAAATATTGCTAGACTAGAACCTATAAAGCCACATCCGCCAGTAATTAAAATTTTTTTTTTTTTCATTTTTTAAATAAATAATAATTTTTTGAAAAACAATGAGTATGATTTTTATTGAGATTTCGACCTAATTTCATTAAATATTTTGTATTTGATTTAATAGATTTTAATACATCTTTAAATTCTTTGTTAATAATTTTTTTATTATCTTTTCTATATGTAGAAGTACCATTTAGATCCTTTATAAGAGTGAGAATATTTTCACGAATAAATAACATAGTTTTTGAAATATTTTTAACACTGTCAGACTGTTTGAAAATTTTGTTATTAGAATTTTGTAATAAATAGTTTTCATATTCCTTTATATTTTTTGGTTTTAAAACAAATTGACTGTTTAAACACTCAAGGGATGATTTTGATATCATAATTGGTTTTATTTTAAAGCAAGATGCTTCTAGATGCGATGTTCCTGAGTAAGTAACTAAACGTTTTACAGTTTTAAAAATAAAATTGTTAGAAACATAAGAATCATCAACCAAATTTTTTTTTTTAATATTTGGATTTTCTTTTAATAAATTATCAATAATTATTTTCTGATTTTCGCCCCACCTAGATGCATTTGGGTGTATCCTTAAAGACCAATATTCATTAGATTTTTCAATTATTTTTAAAGTTTTTTTTATCCAGTCGAAATAATCATAAAAAATTCTTTTGTCATCTATGTAATTAAATGGAGAGTCTTTAAAAATATGAAGTAAAATAACATTTTTTGGATAATTTAAAATTTTATTTTTAATACTTCCTGCCACTTTAGCATCATTATAATTGCTCTTGCCCTTAAGTCTATTTTGCCAATATCTAGATATATACTTTTTCTTAACCTTTTTACTTATAATATTAAAACTTTTTCTTGATATTTGATTCCACGATGTCTCTTCATAACTTGAGTCATAAATGTTGTATGACGCTTGACAAAAAATTTTTATTTTTTTTTTTCTAAAATAAGCAAGCATTGCTCTTGAGCTATAAACTGAATGTCCCAAGAAAGCTGTATTAATTTTTTCATTTGATATAAGTTTTTTGGCCCTATTAACTGCAATGATCGTTCTAAAAATTGCTTTGCATTTTTGAAGAAAATTTGGGTTTAGCTGATTATCATTCATCAAATTTAATGAGGTGTCCCAAATAGAATTAACTATCTGATTTTCATAGGAATTTACAAAAGAATTTCTTCTTTTTTCTAATTTTTTTAAAAAAAAAAAAAATTTTGTTAATATTTGATACAAGAAAAAAAAATATAGCAATGTACATTGTCAAAATATTTTTATTCTTTAAAAAAAAATTTTTTTCCACAATTATATTTGACTTAGGAAATGTCTTAAATAAATTTTCCATTACAACATTTTTATAATTTTTTTCTATAATTATATTTTCTGGATTTTGTTCATATCCACTAATTATTTTAGTTACCCATAAAACCTGGCTATCCTGGAAACCTCCTCCTAAATAAATATTTTTTCTTTTTTTCATCTGAGTATTTTTTTAAGTTTTCTTAAATCATGCATATCATCAATATCTAAAGAAGACTTAGTGTCCATAATATATGGAATGGTATTCTTTCCGAATATTTTGCTTAAATAGACAGGATATTTTATTATATATATAGCTGCTCCATTCCTTGCATAAAAATCACTTTTATCTTGTCTTCTCTTTAATTTCTTATTAAATTTTAGAAATCCATCACTCTTTATTTTCATTAATGAATTGGGATTATAAGAATGTCTGACCTTTACGCAACTAACTAAACTATCAGATTTTTTATTTTTAATTATTAATTTTATTGCCTGATCAATATGATATGATTTTCTAAGTGGTGAAGTTGGCTGAAGAATTATTACATAATCTGGGTAAAAGTTATTTTTTTTTTTAAAGTATTTTATTAAATGCTTAATTGTTTCAATGGTTTTTGCTTTATCGCTTGAAATCTTTTTTGGTCTTAAAACGTAATTTATTTTGTTAAATTTTGCCAATTCAATTATTCTTCTCGAGTCTGAAGAGATATAAGTTTCATTAATCAGTCTAGATTTTTTTGCCTCCTCAATTGTATAACTAATCAAAGGCTTATTTTTTATTTTAACTAAATTTTTATTTTTAATTGATTTTGATCCTGCTCTTGCAGGTATTATTGCTAATACAAACATTAATATCTAATTTTTTTTTGCACATTTATTTTCTTTAATTCAATAATTTTATCTACAATTTTTTTAGCTGTATCTCCTTTTCCATACATGCCGCTTGACTTATATTTTTTTCCTTTGGTTAACTGTTTTTGTATTGCGTTATAAATATTTTTTACCTTATGATTTGTATCAATAACATTTTTTGCTCTTTCTCTTCCATTCTGTCTTGTTCCAATATTTACCACTGGGGTTCCTATAAAAGCACATTCTCTAATTCCGCTCGATGAGTTTCCAATTAAACAAGATGTATTTTTTAAAAGTTGAATATAATCGTCTATAAGTAACATTTTGAAAAAATGCATTTTTTTTGTATCAATTTTTTCTCGCCATTTTCTTATACCTTTGGCAATTTCTTGGGATCCCGCATCAGCATTTGGCCATATAACAATTACTTGCATATTGGTCATATTTACTGCTTTTAAAGTATTTAATATCTGCGTTTCTGATGACTCATACTCAGTTGTCACTGGATGCTGTGAAACAATTAAATATTTCTTTTTTAAATCAATTTTATTACCAACCCCTTCGAAAAATAATGTTTTATTTAGTTTATCAATTCTATTTTTTTTTAACTCTCTCTTAACTAAATCCATTCTTGGACATCCAAAATTAAAAATATTTTTTTTTTCCTCTCCAAGCATATAAATTCTTTTTTCAGCTTCTTTGGATGCGGGAAAATGAATATGAGAAAATTTTGTAATAGCATGTCTAATGCTCTCATCTATAGTGCCCGAAACTTCTCCACCCATAGTATGTGCCAGAGGTATGTTCATATAACTTGTAGCCAAAGTTGTTGCCATTGTTTCAAATCGATCTCCAACAGTAAAAACTAAATCAGGTTTTAATTCATCTAAAGCGTCTGCAATACCAATTAGACCAAGCCCAGTTGATTTTGCCATTGTAACTGGGTTTTCGCCTTCAATTAAAAAATAAATTTTTTTATCTATTTTAAATCCATCTTTTTTCAATGACTTTTCAAGTTCGCCATATTTGTTAATTAAACCAGACGCACCTAGAATAATTTGTAATTTTAATAATTTTTTTTTTTTAACTTCTTGCATTACAGACTTTATACTGCTGTAATTTGCTCTCGATCCTATAAAAAATAGTATTTTTTTCATCAAATTAAGTCTTTGAAAGATAATTTTTGATCTTTTTTTAATTTTTTATTTAATTTTTTTCCAATTATTTTTTTATACATTGAAGCAGAAATGCCAAGGTCTGGTTTTTTAAATGATATATTTTGAAGATTTAAAGATGTTCCAGAAGCTAAATCATATTTAGCATAAATACTTTTTTGAAACGTATTACGCATTCTAGTTAAATATTTAATATTATTTTTATCTACTTTTGTTTCATAAATCGTAAATGCATCTTTAATTTCATTTGCAAATTTTTTAAAATCTGATGGTTCCATACTGTGGGCCGCATCACTTCCGTACATTTTTTTAGAGAAGGTTATATGTTTTTCAATTACACTTGCTCCATTAGCTATAAACGAAACCGCACCAGAAATTCCTAAAGAATGATCTGACAATCCCAAAACACAATTATATTTTTTAAACTTGTTGAGAACATTTAAGCCTATTTTGTTTACGGGACAAGGATATTCTGAGGTACATTGCATTAAAGTTAAATTTTTTGTTTTTAAAATATTAATTGCACTATCTATCTCCTTATAAGTGCTCATGCCTGAGGAAAGATAAACATTTTTTTTGTAAGATGAAATTGTTTTTAACAATGGGTGGTTTGTAACTTCCCCTGAGGCTATCTTAAATCCATCAACATTTATTTTATTAAGTATCTCTGCGGATTCTATAGAAAAAGGAGAAACAATAAACTTTAGTCCAATCCTATTACTTAATTTTTTTAGTTTAATTAACTGATTTAAATTGAACGCTGTCCTATTAAAATAATCATATCTTTTTTCACTTCTAAAATATTTTGGATTTGGAGCTGTTTTGATTGTTTCATTTGGAGCATCATGTAATTGAAATTTTACTGCTGAAGCTCCACATTCCCTTGAAAGCTCAATAAGTTTACACGCATTACCAAAAGAACCATCATGAACAGACCCAACCTCAGCAATTAAAAATAATTTTTTAAGTCTTTTCATTGTAATAATTTTTTAATTTAAATATGAATAGAATATCTATATAAATATAATTAAATAACTTAAACAATTTTTTTAATAAACCTATAACAATTTACATTGAAAAAAAAAATAGCAATAATTACAGGTATTACTGGACAAGATGGATCATATTTAGCAGAACTTTTATTAGAAAAAAATTACATAGTTCATGGCATAAGAAGAAGATCTTCCAGCATAAATACTTCAAGAATTGATCATTTACACAATAATAAAAAAATTTTAGGCAAAAGATTGTTCCTTCATTATGGAGATCTCTTAGACTCTTTGAGTATTGAAAAAATAATTAAAAATATTTTACCAGATGAAATATATAATCTTGCTGCACAATCACATGTAAAAATTAGTTTCGATATGCCAGAGTATACTTCAAACGTTAACTCTTTAGGAACATTAAGAATTTTAGAAATAATAAAAAATTTAAGTAAAAAAAAAAAAATTAAATTTTATCAAGCATCAACCTCTGAAATATTTGGTGATAGTAAATTTAAAAGAAAGGATGAAAATGCTCCTTTATTTCCTAAATCTCCATATGCAACTTCAAAACTTTTTTCATATTGGATTACAAAAAATTATAGAGATTCATATGGATTATATTGCGCCAATGGAATTTTATTTAATCATGAGTCCCCGAGAAGAGGATTAAATTTTGTTACAAGAAAAGTAACATATATTTTATCAAGAATATCGAGGGGTTTAGAAAAAAAATTAGAAATTGGGAATTTAAATGCCAAAAGAGATTGGGGTCACGCAAAAGAGTATTGTGAGATGATGTGGAAAATGATGCAATTAAAAAATCCTGAAGACTTTGTGATTGCAACTGAAAAACAATACTCAGTTAGAAAATTTATTGAGTTAGTATGTCACGAAATAGGCTTTAAAATTGGATGGAAAAATAAAAATATTAGGGAATTTGGATATGTTGATAAAATCTACAATAAATCATTAAAATTAAAAAAAGATCAAAAAATTATTTTTGTTAATAAAAGATTCTTTCGACCTAATGATGTTGAAGATTTGCTAGGTAGTTCAAAAAAAGCTAGAAAAAAAATAAATTGGAAACCAAAACAAAATATAAAAAAAATTATTTCAGATATGGTTAAAGAAGATATTATTGATGCTGACTATGAAGTATTAAAAAAAAATTACTCTAAATAATTATAAACTCCAATAATTGATTTTTTTATTAGTTAATATTTTAGGATTTATACTTGACTTTATATCAAAAAAATTGCCACCTTTGGGTATTTTATTTATAAGAAATTTTGAATTTACTAAGATTTTATTGTGAGGAACCAAAAGAATAATATTTTCATAATAATCTAACAATTTATTTTTTTTTGTTTGTACTTTAATTTTGTTTATAGAATAATTTGTTCCATTTTTAAGAATTGGGTCATAAATATCTATCTTATAATTATTTTTTATAAATAGCTTTATTAATTCAATATTTTTACTATTTCTCGTATCATTACAATCTTCTTTAAAAGTTACTCCAACAAAAAGAGTTTTGTTTTTACTATTTTTAATTATTTTTGATTTAATGGAATTGAAAACATACTTTGGCATTTTATCGTTTAAGTCTCTTCCACAGCTAATAATCTTAGGAAAATAGCCCAATTTAATTGATTTTTCTTTTAAATAATAAGGATCTACACCAATACAATGGCCACCAACTAAACCAGGTGTGAATTTGATAAAATTCCATTTTGTCGATGCAGCATCAATAACTTGTTTTGTGTTGATATTTAATTTTTGACAAATTATTGATAGTTCGTTCATTAATGCAATATTTATATCTCTTTGGGTATTCTCGATGACTTTAGCTGTTTCTGCAACTTTAATACTTGAACTTTTAATAACCTTTTTTTTAATTATATTCTTATATAATCTATAAATTATTTTTAAAGTTTCTGGGGTATCAGCAGATACTAGTTTATCAATATTTTCGATTGTGTGTAATTTATCATTTGGATTAACTCTTTCAGGACTGTATCCTAAAAAAAAATCTTTTTTCCAAATGTATTTTGATTTTTTTTGAATAATTTGAGCACAAATATCTTCAACCACTCCAGGGTAAACAGTAGATTCATAAATAATAATTGAATTTTTTTTTAAATTTTCTGAAATTTTGTAAGTTGCATTTTTTAAAATTTCTAAATCAGGTTTCTTTTTTTTATTTATAGGTGTGGGTAAACAAACTATAATAACATCACTTTTTTTGATTACATTATAATTTACTGTAAATTTAATATACTTTGATTTTTTGAAATCTTCTCTTTCACACTGTTTATTTATATCAATTTTTTTTTTTAAATTTTTTATTTTCTTTGCTGAAAAATCAATACCATAAGTTATAAATTTACCACCAAATAAAAGTGCAAGGGGCAAGCCAACATAACCCATTCCGACCACTGATAAAATTAACTTTTTTGAATTTAATTTTTTTAATAATATATTACTTAAACTGTGCTTCATTTTTATTATTTATATATACAAAACTTTTTGCTTCACAGTCTGTTATAAATTCTTCAAAAACCAGATCCTTATTTAAATTCAAAAATTCATAAAATGCTTTTTTTTGGCCTCTATTTTTATCCCCATAAAAACAATTCCAATCATCAAAGATTAATATAGTTCCCGGTTGAAGAAAGTGTTTTATAAATTTCAATACATCAACCGTGCTTGAATAAAGATCGCAATCAACATAAATTACTGCAGCTTTTGTAGGATTTAGTTTATCAATTAGCTCCTGATTTAGGGTATTTTTATAAAAACCTTTAACTACAATTAATTCTTCATCTTTAATTCCCTCTTTTTTAACCAATTTTATAAATTTAGACTCGTCAAACGCTAATTTACCTTCATAAAAAACTTCCATTTTATCAATTTCTTTTACTTCGGGTAAACCTTCAAATGAGTCAAAAGCTACATATTTTAATTTAAACAGATTCTTAAAAATGTTATAAGCCATCCTAAAGGTATTTGCTTCGTTGCAGCCAAATTCAAAATAATAACCGTTTATTGGTCTATTAATATTCATATATCTTGCAGCACTAAAAAAAATTTTTTTTCTATTATCTTGTCCAAATTTCCAATAATTATTTATCATCCACCTGTACTCTTTGATAAATATCATTTTGATAATATGTGTGGATTTTTTTTCGATATCCTTTGGTAAAAAAGACAATAGTTTTTTTATCAAATTTTTCATTTTCTTGATTTATAATTTTGAAGCCTGTCTAATAAATAAGTATTCCATACTCCATGATTTATACTATTTTTATAATTACGTAATCTCTTTTTTTTTACCTTATTATAGTAATTTAAAGTTTTTAGATATAGATCGTGAAGATATATTTTTTTTTTATTAAATTTGATATCTGTAATTTTAATTTTGTTTCCAGCTTTAAAATAAGATTTCATAATAAAGCCATTTGTTGGACTATCTGAATTAAAATTAGACATTACTCTTGTACCTTTTGTCCCTATAAGCTCCATCTTAATACCCAAAGTAGGGTTGGATATTGTAGAAAGAAAAAAATTATAAATAAACTTATTTTTTAGAGTAAAACTACATATTTTATCTGCTTTATTGTCATTTGTTTCAATTCTTTTTATCCTTTTATTTTTTAAATAATATTGTTCACTTGATAAAATTTTTAGTTTAGTTTTTTTTGGAAAAAGAAGATTCAACAAATGTGAAGAGAAATTATAGAGCACACCGCCTCCCATATTTCTTTTATTTTTCCAATTAGGTCTAACTATTTTACTATTGTTTGAAACTTTCCAACTTATGTTTACTGTATGAATGTTTATTTTATTTTTTTGGATTTCTTTAGAAAAAAATTCTAATGGTTCTAGAAAATTGTAGCAGTAATTTATTAAGCATATAGGTTTAAATTTTTTCCAGTTTTTTAGTAATTTAGTAGAGTCAATATAATTTATTACAAAAGGTTTTTCACAAATTACATTTTTGTTTAATTTAAATAATTTTTTAATTACTTCAAATTGTATGGAGGCAGGCAGGCAAACAATAACCAAATTATTTTTCTTTGATTCTATGACTTTATTAATAGAATTAATTTCTATATTATTGCTATAGTTAGTTGATATTTTTTTTGCTCTGTTTTTATTTCTTGACCCAATTTGAACAAGCTTGAAATCAGAATTTAGTTTTATAGCTTTAATAAAATTTTCTGCAGATTTTCCTGAACCTAAGATTGCAACTTTATTCATTTATAAATTTACCAAACTTAATAAGGGATTTTTTTAGATTAAAAGTTGATTTATAAGTATTAAATGCATTTAATGAAATTTTTTTACATAAATATTTTTTATCATAAAGAAGTTTCGAATATAATCCAAATTCATGATTATTTTTAGCTAGATAACAATTGAAACCTGATATTAAAGATGGATTTCCAATAGCTACATTTTCATGTGCGATGATTGGCCAACCACTACCCATAGCAGTTACGATTCTCGATCTGTTTCCAACTGGGACATCTATTGGAAATAAACAGGCATGACAACTTGAAGCTAATGTATTTAAATTATAAACATATCCCATTAATTTAATATTTTTTAATTTTTTAATTTTTCTTTTAAAATTTTCATCAAGTTTATAAGTTCCACATATATAGATCTTGAAACCATTTTTTCCCCATATGCTTTCGTAATTTGGGTAGATATTTTTAATAAGATAATTCATAGCAGATTTAGAACCCAATCCAACTAAATTGCCGAAAAAAAGAAAACTTGGTTTATTTTTTTTTTTTTGATTAATTTTTTTATAAACCTTTGTCCAAGGATAAGGCTGATATATACTTTTTATTCCTATATTTTTTAATTCATTAACGTTAGCATTGGAACCGGATACACAAAGATTATTTAATAAAGTTTTTTTATAAAAATATTTCCATTTTTTAACAATAATTTTTACAAAAAAATAATACAAAAAATATTTATAATTATTTTTAAAGTTATAATAAAAATGATACCAGGTTGTAGAAAAATTTAGATCACCTAACCAAATAAAAATTTTTTTACTAAAAATTTGTTTTGCAAAAGAAGCAGCCGCTATATCTAAGGCAAAAACTTTATCGGGTTTCAAATTATAAATTTTTTTTATTGTAATTTTATCCAATTTAGATGTTTCGATTCTCCTAAATAAAAAATTAAATTTATTAAAATTATAATAATTTTTTATATTATATGTGTATAAAGACTTTATGTTTTGATTTTTAAAACTATTAAGAAACTTTTTTTTTACTTTATTATTAATTTTTTTTTGAGATATGGAGAATAAATAAATATTATTTTTTTTTTTTAATAAGTAATTTATAAAATGATAGAAAACTGTAGTAGACGCACCCTCAGATTTATTTGGTAAATCACCAGTTGCGACTACTAAAATTTTGTTTATTTTAGACAAATTATTTTAAAAATCTTATTTTAGGCAAAGGTACAATAATTTTTGGTTTAAAATTTTTTTTCTTTAAATTTTTAATTATACTTTTTGCATAATGCCATGAAAGCATAATTCCATAATCTGGTGGTGATTTAAATGCATTTTTTTCGTCTTTAACAGGAATTTTAGTTCCAGGTGTATAAAGTCCAATTTTTAAGGAAGTTTTCTGTTCAGCTATATAATCTATAACTTTGTTATCTAATTTGCAATACTCTAGCAGCGTCATTGCTCTACCCGGACATCCAATCCCAATCAGAGAGTTATTTTGTTTTTTCAAATTAATTATTTTTTTTGTAAAATTTTTTTTAAAATTTTTAATTTTTCGCGAAAACAAGTTATATGTCTTATCATTATAATAACCTTTATTAATTTCGTATTTTAATAAATTTTTTACTGTTTTGCCGATAGAAAATTTATTACTTTTTTTTCTGGCATAAACTCTGATTGAGCCTCCGTAATTTGGAATCCTTTCAACTTTTTCAAATATAAAATTATGTTTTTCAAAAAGTTTTATTAACGGTTTAATTGAATAATATTTTAAGTGCTCATGATAAATTGAGTCGAATTGAAATCTCTCAATAATACTTCCTAGATAATGGGATTCGCTAACAAAAACACCATCATCCTCTAAAATATTATGGATGCCATTTAGTAAGTCACTAAGTTTGTTAACATGCGCAAATACATTAGATGCAGTTATAACAGAAGCATGACCATATTTTTTTTTTATTTTTTTTGATAAATTATAAGAGAAGAATTCTTGTAGGGTATTTATTCCATCTTTGTTAGCAATTTTTGCAATGTTTGTGGGTTCTATTCCAAGCACCTCGAAACCTAATCTTTTAAAACCTTTTAATATCGAGCCGTCGTTTGATCCAATATCTATTACAAGTTTACTAGATTTATTATTTAATCCTCTTGATACGTGGCTCGAGATTTTTTCTAAATTTTTTTTTAAGTCTTTTGTAATACCACTTCTATATGGATAGTTGACATGGAATAATTCTTTCGGATTTACTACATAATCAATCTGAACAAGACCACATTTTGTACAACGAAATAAATTTAAAGGATATTTTTTCTGTCTTTTTTTTAGTTGTTTTGGTTTCAAGAGTGAGTCGCATGGAGTGATATTTCCTAAATTAATTATTTTATTTAGTGGTGAATGATTACAAATTTGACATTTCGACAGTTTTCCTATTTTGAGATCCATATAAATTTTCAGATAAATATCACTTATTATATTTTAATCAATGATATTATTTAAAATCAATTTTTTTTAATTTGCCATCGTTTAAAACATAATTTGTCATACAATAATCTAATACTTTTTTTCTATGTGAAATAATTATTATTGTTTTGCCATCAAATAAATTTTTCATATCATTTAATATCTCTTCTTCGGTAGCAGCATCAAGAGAGCTGGTGTGTTCATCCATAATTATAATCTGAGAATTTCTAAATAATGCTCTTGCAATAGCTATTCTTTGCCTTTGACCTCCAGATAAATTTGATCCATTTTCTCCAACTAGAGAATTATGTCTTTTATTTATTAGCTCATTTATTTCTTCTAAACCTGAAACCTTTATAACATCATCTAATTTTTTATTATCGACAAGGTTTTCATCTAAATTGAAAGTAATATTATTTTTAATTGTATCGTTTAATAAAAAAATATTTTGAGGAATGAAGGAAACTATATTTCTAAAATCCTTTAAAACACTTTGGATATCAAATTTATTATCTACAACTATAATGCCTTTTTGAGGTTTAATTAAGGATAAGATAATATTGCACAAAGTTGTTTTTCCTGATCCATTTTTGCCAGAAATACCTATTATTTCTCCTTTTTTTACAGTTAAACTTAAATTATTTATTATTGGTTTTTCATCGTATCCAAAGGTTAAATTATCTATTTTTATACTTTCTTTAAACTGAAAAGAGTCATTTAATTTTAAATTAGTTTGTTCTTCCGATTTAGAATTTTGAATATCTAAAAGAATATCAACTGAATTTTCATTACTGTTAATTATAGTTTTTAGATAGGATATCTTAGTGAATGATGGATAAAGTCTAAAAAAAGCAAAAACAAATATTCCGGCAGTAGGTAGAAAATTTATATCTATTTGAAAATTTGAAACATATATTGCAAATGCCAAAAAGATTACTACGATAAGTTCAAATAGATTTCTTGTAATACCAGAAAAAAATTCAATATTTCTCTGAGATTTAGCAAAATTCATATTTTGTCGAGAAAAATTTTGAATATAGAAATTAATGTTAGAGTATATTTTTAATTCTCTAAATGAATTAAAAATTTCTATTAATGAACTATTAAGCTTTGAATATGAATCATTTCTAACTTTACCCAAAAAAGTTATTTTATTTTTTGAAAGCTTTGTAAGTAAAAAAAGGAAAAGAGACAAAATTGCTATTGTAACAAGGGTAATTTTAAATGATATCAATAACAGTAATACAAATAATGAAAAAACCATTACAACTTCAGTACTAATTAAAATTAAACTCATAATATAATTTCTAAAAGAAAATACTATCTCTTTACTATTTCTAATAAAAATTGGCGAAGTTAAATTTACTACATCTAAGTAATTTAAATTTAACATTTTTTTTATAGTTATCATTGAGATAAAGCTATAGTTCTTAAGTAAATAGTTTTGAATATACCAACTCAATATTACTGAAAAAATATTTTTTAAAACTATAAAACTAAGAATTAAAATTAAAAAAAAATTTAAACTTTTACTGGAAGAATCTATTTGAAGAAATTCAAACATTTTGTCTATAGTTTTATTAGAAGAAATATTGGTTATTATTAATAATGCTGGATAAATTGATGCAACACTTAAAAACTCAAAAATTGAAATAAAAAAATTAAATAAAACAATTATGTAAAATTTTTTTTTAATATTTTTATCAATTAAATTATTTATTTTTTTAAATTGAATCATTAATCTTATAATATTTTTTATACCAATCTATAAAATATTTTATTCCATCTTTATAATTAACAGTTTTTTGATTTCCTATATATTTTGACAATTTTTTTTTTGAGGAAAGAGTATCTTTGATATCTCCAGTTTGCATAGGCAAAAATTTTTTTTTTGATTTTTTTTTAAGATTGAGTTCTATTTCTTTGATGAAGTCTAATAATTTAACTTTTTTTCCTGAGGAAATATTAAGAATATTAAAAGGAGCCGTGCTTAAACTGGGATCAAGGTTTATTTTATTAAATTTTGGTTTTTTTTTTGGAATCTTAAACAACAAGATAGAGATTATATTTGCAACATCTTTACAGTATGTGAAATCTCTGGAGTGATTTCCGTTATTGAATATCTCTATTTTTTTTTTCTCAATTATATTTTTTGTAAACTTAAAAAGAGACATATCTGGTCTACCCCATGGACCATAGACTGTGAAAAATCTACAGCCTGTTGTGGGAATATTATATAAATGTGAATAACTATGAGCCATTATTTCATTAGATTTTTTTGTTGCCGCATAAAGTTGGATTGGATGGTCTGCAATTTTATCTTCTCGAAATGGAAAATTCTGATTTAGTCCATATACGCTGCTTGTACTAGCATAAACTAAATGTTTAATTTTGAGTTTCTTGCATATCTCTAAAATATTGAAGAAACCAATTAAATTTGAATTTATATAGTCTCTTGGTTTTTTTAAGGAATGTCTTACACCAGCTTGTGCTGCTAAATGAATTATATATTCAATTTTATTTTTTTTAACATAATTAAAAATATTTTTATAATTAGTTATGTCTAGTTTTTTAAAATTAAAATTTTTATTTTTTTTTAATATTTTTAACCTATCATATTTTATTTTTTTATCGTAATAATTGTTAATATTATCAATCCCAAATAATTGACATTTTTTTTTTTCTATTAACTTTAGTGAAGTATGAAAACCTATAAATCCTGCAGAACCAGTTATTAATATATTCATAAGCTAAATTTTAATTAAATTTGTAAACAAACTTACCAATAATCATATCAACAATAGTTAAAAGAATGTATAAATGACATAGTTCAACATGATTATAAGCTTTTGAGTCAATCCAAAAATTTATTCCATTTTTATTATTTTTTTTAAGAGTATTGTTATCTTTAAATCCAGAAAAGGTGGCCATTTTAATTTTATTTCTTCTACACCATTCAGATGCATTAATAATATTTTTTGACTCTCCAGAAGAGGATATGAACACCACAAAGTCATTTTTTAAACAATGAATCTTTAATGCCTCTTTCATCCAGTTATCATGACCATAATCATTTGATAAACAAGTTATAAGATTTGTTTCGTTAAAATTAATAGATCTTATTCCAGCATTCTTGGATAAATCTACAGTTACATGATTGCAAATTGATGCGCTTCCACCGTTGCCCAAAAAAATTATTTTATTATTTTTACTAGATTTAAATTTTTTAAAATTTTTTGCCAGTATTTCAATTTTTTTACTGTCAATTGTTTCAATAAGGTTAAATAAAAGAGTTTTATTTTTTTTAATAAACTTATTCATATTTTAAATTATAAATTGTTATACCATTTTTTTTTAAATCCATACGCTTTATCATCAACAAAGATATCGTATGATGGTTTTCCCATCAAAAGCTTATCAAATTTAACACCCCAAGTTTTAAGTTGTTTCTGAGTAAATTTAAATCCTCTTTTTTTTGCGATAGCTGGTCTTTCTTTGCTTCTACCCATATACCGTGATGTAAAAATAACTATATAATTTCCAGAAGAATAAAGTTCATTTATTTTTTCAATAGCTTTCTTATTTGGTTTAGACAGATGATACTTATTATTTTTTGTAGAGCAGATAACACCATCTATATCAAAACAAAATCTTTTCATATCCAAAATCTGATTATCATAAATTTAATTTGATTAAAGATTATTTTTTTGCAAATTATACCATGATTTTGAAATTAATGAATTACTCCATAAGAGTGGGTGATCTTTTGACAGGTTAAGATCTTTAGGGTCTAAAATTTCATCGGTCTTATTTGAAATACTTTTTATGAAATTATTTATTATCAAGTTTTTTTCATCTTCATTTGTATTTCTCGTTTGAAATGGTGGTTTACGTAATAGATAAATTTGATCGTCGAGCAATTCATCAACACTTTTAATAAAATTGTGTTTTATAACAATTTTAAAAGAAATAACCGAGTTATAAAAACCCCAGCCAATTGGATAACTATCGATAATAAGCTGCGGTTTGTTGTGGAAAATATATTTCCAAGAACTTGCTCCTGAAGAGGGTCCGATGAAACAGTCACAAATTAAACCACTCCAAAAATTAAATTTATTTTTAGATATTTTTAATTTTTTTTGATGAAATATATTCTTTTCAATTTCACCAAACCAAATAGGAAGATTATTAATTTCATCGCCATAAAGGTAAATATCATAACCGTTTTCAACTAAAGAAAAAAAACTTTTTTTGTAATTGTTAATATCATCTGTCGACCTTTGGTTAGTATAAAAATGAATATTTTTTTTTTTGTAACCAAAACCACACTTTTTTCTTTGGTTAAAGTTTAAATTAAGCTTTTTAATATTTTCATTTATTAAATCGTCTTTAGACTTTATTTTACAATTAGAGAATATTTTGTAAGCATTATATTCATGCATTAATAAGTTTTCTTTATTAAACTTTTGATTTATTTTTTTTTTGTCAAAATTCTCGTATTTTTGTATAAAATCTACGTAATATGCATAATCTATTTTTTTTATTTTAAGGTAGTATTCAAGTATTAAGAAAACTTTATTTTTATAATAATCTTTTATGTGACTAAGTTTATTTATATTTAGACTTAAATCTAGCCAATAAAAGTTATTTAAATATAAATCTTTAATAAGTTTATTATGTCTCTTGGGATCATGTCCAAAAACTATCAGCCACTCATTTTTAGGATATAATCTTTTTAATACCTCGGGTGTTAATACTGTATGAGCAAAACCGCCTTCTGGTTGAAGAAAAACTTTCTTATTTTTGATATCAACTTTGATTAAAAAAAATATTAAATTAATGAGAGATACAATAAAAGATATCGTATAAAATATTTCTCTTATTATTTTCTTAAAAAAAAATAAACTCATAATCTCCAGTATAGCCACTTTTTGCCATTAGCCATTTCCAGGATGTTGTGTCAACTAAGGTCTCGGCCGTCAAAGCCCAACATTGGAGGTTAAATTGTTCTTTTTCATTTCTAAACGACTCAACACAAACAAATTTTTGTCTCCCAACTCTCTCAATTTCAGAAAGACAATTAAAAATTTCAGGTATTTTGAAATTATGTAAAGTATTTATTGATAATACTAAATCAAATGTTTTATCTTTAAATTTAAGATTTTTTCTAGCATCTTTTATCATTATTTTATTCTTTATATCTTTTATTGCTTTTTTCTTCGCATATCTTGATAAATCGATCCCAACTACCTCTGATTTTGGAAGAATTTTTTTTATATCGTAGAGCAGAAAACCTTTTCCACACCCTATATCTAAAATTTTTGATTTATTTGAAAGTTTATATGTTTTGATTAATTTCTTTACCAAATTTGAATTATATCCATTTATATATTTAAAGCCTCCATAGCCAAATTTTCTATCTCCATCCCAATAATGATAGTCATATTTCTTTGAAACTTTCATGCACTTCACTTTGCTATTCATCATTCTTTCAAGATGATTTCTATTTGTTTTTTTGTGATTTTGAGAGATAAAATTTTGTTTTTTTGACTTTACTTGATTATTTTTTTCATATGCCGTCTTTATTAGAAAAAATTTTTCTAAATTATCAAAATCTTTTTTCTCCTTAGCTACTATGTTTTCCAAAGCAAAATGCAATTGTTTCTTTTTTGCTATCGTTTTTTTAAAAAATATATGTCTAAATTCTTTATTTATGGGAAGTTGCAACAAGCTATACATAATAATTCCATCATATCTATCGAAATTTTCATAAAGTTCAGTGAGAATTAAACTACTCTTCTTTTCAGCATATTCTGTTGCACTTAACAAGAATTCTATATTTTTTTTTTTACAATAATCTCTTAAAACGATATTTTGAACGTTTTGAGGTACTCTTTCTCCAAAAAAAGGTCTACTAAATATATATCCTTTCAATATCATTTGAGGTCTTTGAATGGAGATTTATAATTGATCCCAATTTCTGTAGCAGCTCTGGTTGTTATTGGTAAAAAAAATTCCCCAATTTTTTTATCTAAATAAGGAGAAAATATTGATTTAAACCTACAATTTAATGACCACCTTGTTTCTTTTTCTTTATTGACTACATTGCCATGTGGAAGAGATTGATTGAATAACAAAAAACTACCGTATTTAATATTCATCCATTTAACATCTTTTGATATTCTTTTATAAATCTGAGAACTACTTTTATTTTTTTCGTAATGAATTCTTTTCTCAAATTTATTATACTTTTTTTGAGGTAGTAAATACATTGACTTAGTTCTATAACAATCAACTAATGGCAACCATAAATTTATTTCATAAGGAGAATCTCCCGACCATACATCTGAATGTACAGGCAATAAAGAACCTTTATCATTTGGAAATTGTATACTTAGATTAATATTTCTCTGCATCATTAATTCGTTTCCAGCAATTGCATATAAGTGTTTCCTGGCAATATTAAAATAATTCAACCTTAAATTTTTATTATTACTTAAATCATTAATAATTTGTAATCTAAAACTATTAAGTTCTTTAATTGATATAAACTTATGAATGTTATTCAAATTTATATTTTTTTTTGTATTTAAATACTTTTTTGTACTTTGCAGAATTATTTTTCTAATAAGTCTTATAGATTGTAAATTTTCAGACTTCCGTATCAAATATCCTGTATTTAAAAACTCTTGGGATAAGGATTGTTCATTTTTCTCTAAAAAATTCATATTTAAAATTTCTTAAACAATGTTTTATCAGTTTTTAGACTTATAAAGTTTGGACCTTTGTTTTTATGACATTTTAAAACTATTTTTTCAGTTTCAACACTATTTTTTGGAAAGTATGATTTTATATTTTTAAATAATTGAGATAGTTTTTTCCCATTAATCTCAGAGTGTGTGGGGCCTAAATGAGGATAATCTGCAAAACCTACGAGATTGACGTTAACATTTTGTTGATCTATATCGAGCTTTACCTGTTCAAAAGGCCTTTCAATTAAAAAAGGAGTGATAGTATAAACCCATGGTTTTAGGCCTTGTATAGCCATACCGGCGGCCACTCCAATAAGGCTTTGTTCACAAATTCCCAAATTAAAAAATCTTTCTTTATGATTTTTGCGATAATCGTCAAAAATACCGTACCCAATATCTCCTACTAAAAGAACAACTTTTTTATCTTTTTTTGCCAATTTATCAATTATTTCTCCGAATTTTCTTCTCATTTTATACCTAAAGCCTTTTTTCCAATCTGTATTTCTAAACCTTGAAGTTTTCTAGCATGCCACACAGGGTCATTCTCAAAACTTTTTATACCCTTTCCTTTGATTGTATGGATAATAAATATAGTAGGAAGACTATTATTTATTTTTTTATTAAATGCCTTAATAAGGTTCTTAAAAGAATGTCCATTCTTAACTTCAACAGTATTACAATTAAAAGCTTGAAATTTTTTTTTTAAATTCTCCAGTGGTAAAGCATCATCTAATTTAGATAGTGCCTGAATTTTATTATAGTCAACTATGACTTTAAGATTTTTTAATTTATGTTTTGTCGCAATAAGCAAGGACTCCCAAGTTGTTCCTTCCTGGCATTCCCCATCGCTTATCATCACATATATATTGCCCCCTTTTTTTTGTAATTTTCTTGAAAAAGCCATTCCTGTTGATATTGGTAATCCATGTCCAAGACTGCCAGTTGTGCAATTAATTCCATTTTTTTCATCTATTTCTAAATGTGTGGTTATTTCATTTTTGAAACCTTTTTCATTTAAAAGTATGCAAAAAGGAAAGGAAGAGTGAGACTTGCTAAGAACAAATTTATCATTTTTTTTTAGTACTTTTTCATAAAGTGTAAGAAGAATTTCTATCATTGAAAAACTCCCTCCAAGATGGGCTTCTCCTTTCTTTATAAATTCTATAAAAGTTTTTATTCTTAAATTTTTAGCTTTTTTCTTTAGTGAATTTATTTCTGATAATTTCATTTTAAGTTAATTTGCTGCATTTTTTTTATATTGAAGTAATTAGGATTATTTATTGGATCGGCTAACAAGTTTTTATCAAAGGCATTTTTTAAATCTTTAACGGCATCGTTGATAGTAAATTGAGTTTGAAAATTCAATTTTTTTTTAATTTTTTCTGATGAAATATGATATGATCTATTATCATTTGTAGCTGTGATTTTTAATTTTATATCTCCGCCTAATTCATTTTTTACTATATGTGCAATTTCATTGACAGATTTATTTTCCCACCCTGCATTAAAAATTTCACCATTGACTAAATCAATATTTGATTCAATAAGACATTTATAAGCTCTAACCATGTCTTTAATGTGAATATTGGGTCTTAATTGTTCTCCGCCGAAAACTGAAATTTCTTTATTGTGATATCCAATATTTGAAAGAATATTTACTATCACATCTAATCTTTGTCTTTTTGAATATCCGCATACAGTTGCTGGACGTATTACTGTGCAAATGAAATTTTCATTTTTAAAATCCATTAATATTTTTTCACATTGTGCTTTGAACTTTGAATAATCTGTTATAGGTTCTAGATCAATATTTTCGTGTACATTTTTTATTTCTTTTATCCCATAAACACTTGAAGATGATGCATAAACAAATCTTTTTATACCAGCATTTTTTGATATCCTAACTAGTGGTTCAAAAGCATCTAAATTAATTGATTTTCCAAGCGTTGGATTTAATTCAAAACTAGGATCATTAGATATACAAGCCAAATGTATTACTATGTCATGTCCAGCTATGGATTGTGTTAAAAGTTCTTGATCTCTTATATCGCCTTTTACACAATTTAAATTATCCTTACTCTTAAAAACATTTTCTCCATAAATAAATAAGTCATATACAGTTACAGAATATCCAAAACTTATTAAATAGTCTGTTAAATAACATCCAACATATCCACCGCCGCCAGTTATAAAAACTTTTTTTGACATTTATTTTTTATTCATAATTATTCTGTATATGCTTTCTTGACTGAGCAACCTCAAACCACCATCTACTGGTATAATTGTACCTGTTATAAAACTTGAGGCATCTGAAGTCAAAAATAAAGTTAAGTTTGCTATATCCTCTGATTTACCCATTCTTTTTAACGGAGTTATTTTTTCTAAAATTTTTCTATCGGTATTTTTTTTTTTAAGAAAATATTTTTTATTTTCTGGCTTAATTAACTTTGATGGCTGAATACAATTTACCCTTACTCCCATTTTTCCAAGTGTACATGCATAATATTTTACTAAACCTTCTAGGGCTGATCTAGTATAGTGATATATTTCATTTTGATCATGTAAAATTGTTGTGGTTGCAATAGAACTCAATATTACAATTGAGGAGTTTTTACTTAGATTTTTTTTTAAAATTTTGATAACTTTATTTGTTGCATTTAATTGTAATTCAAAATCTTTTTCGGGATATGCCCCTCTATACCTTTGGCTGAAAATTAAATTATCAATTTTTTTATTTCCTATTTTTTTTTTAAGAATACTAAGCTCCAAATTAGAATTTATATCACATTTAAAAAAATTTTTATTATCTAATTTATTTCTCGATATAATAAAAGTTAAGTCTCCTCTTTTCTTTAAAGATTTAGAAATTACACTTCCAATTCCTTTTGTTCCACCTATTATAATACTTGTTTTTTTCATTTACTGATTCTCTTTAAACATTTTATCTAACTTTTTAAAGAAATTTTTTGATTTTAATGAATAATAACTTGGATCATAAATATATTTTCCTATTTTTAAATTATTTTTTTTTGGTTTCTTTAAGTGAATTCTTATCAAACTATCTGAGCATCTTGTAACAATTGAAGATTTATTAATTTTTAATATTTTACCAATCTCATTATAAGATAGATTTCCGTAGATTTTTTTTATTTTTGAAATTCTAAAAATTTCAAAGTTTATAATCAATATTGCACCTTGATATGGTGACGAATATGAATTTACTAATTTGCTAATTGATTGATAATTCATTTTTAAGTTTACAATTAAATCTGTTATATTTCTTTTTCTTAAATAATTTGAAGCTTTTTCATTCTGAAAACTTCCCAAAAAATTTTTTTTGATAACTTTTTTATAAACATCCTGACAAGCCTTAAAAGCAAGTTTTTGAATTTTTTTTTCTAAGGAATTAATATTTTCACTACTTTTTATAGAATATTTATATCTTGATATTAATCTGCCACCATCAATACTTTTATCCATAAAAAAGAAAGATAAATGTGAGGTTTTGCAACCCATATTAATTAACCAGTGTAAAGGGTGTCTTCCTCTATTTTTTGGCAATGAGGTTGGGTGAGAACCTATTGTTCCAATTTTGGGTATATCTATAATTTTATTGCTGATAATTTTTGGCCACGAAGAAATAATTAAATCTAAGTTGGATGATTTTAAGAAATTATATGTTGATTTTGAGTTAATATTATCTGTTTGAAAAAACGTTATTTTATTTTTTTTTGCAAAATTTTTCATATTTATGGAGTTTTTTGGTTCATATTTTTTTTTTTAGTGAAATTAGAATTAGTTTATTATCTACAACTTTTCTCAAACCTTTAATGAATGATACAGTAAATCTGGAATTTCCTAATACAGCAATTTTCATTAACGAAATGAATTTATAGCTTTAATGACTTCAAGTATATCTTTTTTTTTTTGATCTGGTCCTGATGGCAAATATAATCCTTGCTTCGCAAATCTATAGGAATTTTCAAGACGTTTTATTTTTGATTTAAACATTCTGCTTTCTGACATACTTGGATAAAAAACTCGTACATCAATTTTTTTTTTTATCAAATATTTAAAAAGCTTTTGTCTTTTCTTAGTTAAGATTTCTATATACTGTGGAATTTCTCCTTTATTAATATTAACTTTAATTAATTGAACCTGACTTTGATTTTTTAAGTTGTCATTATAAAATTTGTATAAATTAATTAATTTTTTTTTATAATAACTAAATTTATTAAGTTCTGATAAGGCAATAGTAGAAAGAATATCGTTAAATTTGAAATTTAATCCAATATTTCCCCATTCAAAAATATTTTTTATATCAATTAAACCATTATTTTTTAATTTAATTAATTTTTTGTAGAGATTTTTATTATTTGTAACAACAAAACCTCCTTGCCCACTTGATATTGTTTTGGCAATTGATAAAGAAAAACATCCTATATGAGATTGTGTACCTAGATATTTCCCATTAAACATTGAGCCGAATGCCTGTGCCGCATCTTCTATAATATAGATATTTTTATTTTTGATAATTTTTTTTATTTTAGAGATATTACATCCTCGTCCACCCATATGTACTGGAATTATTACTCTGGTTTTTTTAGTAATTTTTTTTCTAATTTTACTAATATTAATAACAGGTTTATGGTTTTCAACGTCAACAAAAACTGGTTTAAGTTCTAGAATTTTTATAGCGTTTAGTACAGAAATCCATGCTCGATCAGAAATAATTACTTCATCATTTTTTTTTAAATTTAGCGATAGCAAAGCTAATAATATACCAGTTGTTCCACTGGGGACAGTAACAACATAATTTACATTTAAAAATTTAGATACTTTACTTTCAAATTTACTTGTAACTTTTCCTTGGCTGATATTTTTTTGTAATAAATTTTTTTTTAAATTCTTTAAAATAAGTTTATCATCAAATTTTTTATTCCACTGTGGGATCATAATTTACATTTTTAAAATTCTAAATTGAGGGTGAGGTACCACAAACTTAGTTTTTTTATTAAATAATTTTTTATTTCTCTCTAAAATTACTTTTGTGTATCTCCATGCAAATATTACCATATAATCAATATTGTATTTCTTGATTTTTTTTGGGTTAATCACCCTTATCTTTGTCCCGGGACAAAATAAGTTAAATCTTCTTTTTTCATTATCAAACAAATATTTAATTTTATTTGTAACAGCAAAATCATAAATTAGCGTTGTCGTTCCTACAGATGCACCAAATCCAGCAATGATTTTCTTATCTTTGATTTTTTTATCTAAAAATTTATTGAATTTAGT
>MDTE01192646.1_pt1 | contig 45601 bp, 45 predicted proteins | sample 811231 | NCBI WGS metagenome assembly MDTE01 (sample SAMN05326651, study PRJNA326480) | marine metagenome | isolation source: seawater | place: Indian Ocean: Red Sea | collected 2010 | reverse complement strand
GTAGATGATAAATTATCCCAAACTTTTATTATGATTTTTTCTGATGTAGTTGGATTAAATCCAAGACCATCAGTAATAATTAGGAGTAATCTATTATCGTTATTCTCATTCAATATGGTTGTCTTTCAGCTAATCAGAACTAATGATTTTTATATATGCAATATTCTCAATATTTAGTGAATTTTTATTTATTTCTAAAGCATAATTATACATTTTTTTTGGCCTGTAATTCAGTGATTCTATCCTACACTTATTCTCATATTCAGTATATGATAAATTTCCATCATTAATACATGGTTCCATTTGTTTATAATCTTCAATGTATAATTTATCATTCTTTTTAATAAGATATAAAACATCTATGGGAAAATTAACATTAAGCATCCAAAAACCAATATTTTGCTCTGCCTGAAAATCAAATAGCATTCCAGAAGATTCAGTGATTTCTGTCCTACACATTAGCCCTGTAGATATTTCTTTATACTGATTCGCATGCTCGACTGATAGAACTTTGCGAAAATTGTTTTTAAATAAAACTTCTACCTTTATTTTTTCAAAAGTTTTACCATCCCAATTTTTGCAGTCGATGGGATGATTCACATGAATTAGTTTTTTCCCATCATTAGTATTCTTAATCTGGGAACAAGAAATTAAAACTAAAAAAAACAATATTGTAATCATTGTTATGATTTTTTTGTTTTTCATATGTTATTTTCTTGGATCAACTAATTTCGTAGGCTTATCAACAGATCTCTCTCTCATTCTTTTTAGGTTGTATGCTAATCCTAAGCCTGGTGATTCAGGTACTTTAATGGAACCTTCAATCGGTTCAAATTTTTCGTCTAGAATAGAATCATTATCTTTAATTGATACTTTTTCAATATTATATTCTTGATAATATGGATAATTATTGCTTGCTGAAATAATGTGGGCATGAGCAGCTGTAGAACCATATGGTTGTGTATTGTGAGTTGTTAGAATAGCGTTTTTAGACGTAAGAGCACTTTCTATTCTTAAGTGCTCAGTTATTCCTCCAACTTTGACTACATCAGGTTGCATTATATCTGGCTTGCCATACTCAAATAATCTCATATGTTCCCATCTCGTAAATGCATTTTCTCCAGCAGCAATAGGTATATCTAATTTTTCTGAAACTCTCGATAAACCTTCCATGTCTTTCATGGATTTTACTGGTTCTTCGAAATGAAAAACATTCAAGTCTTCAAGTTGTTTACCTATTTCTATAGCGTGTGAAACAGAGTAAGCACCATTAACATCAACCATGATTTCTACTTGATTACCCAGTTCTTTTCTAATTTCTTTTACAGTATTAATTGTATTATCGTTTAAAGTGTCATCTATTTTTGAAGGATTGGCTGAATGCATTTTGTAAGCCATGAAACCTTTATCAAAAAACTTACCAACTCTAATAGCTTCTTCTTTAGGAGAAAGATCTCTTCTAAGTGAACTGGCATATAAAGATATTTTATCTTTTTGTTTCCCACCTATTAATTTGTGAATTGGCTGATTAAGAACTTTGCCTTTTATATCCCATAAAGCTATATCTATACCAGATGCAGCTGTTAGTAGTGTTCCTAAGGGCCCCATTGTAGCTGCAGAATTAGTCATTTCTTCCCATATTTCATTATTGTTAAAAGGAGATTTTCCTATAATTAACGGAGCAAAAACAGTTTCAATAACAGTTTTTGTAACGTAAGGTGATCTTCTAAAACACTCTCCAAAACCAATTGTACCTTCGTCAGTATTTATTACAACGTATGGATATTGTTCGTCCAAAACTAAGCATTCTACAGATACTATTTTCATTACTTTTCCTCTGAAAAAACTTCTTTTACTTTTTTTGGAAGAGAAAAAATTGTTTTTCTCTCACCTGGCCCTACATTATGTATATTTTTTGGATTAATTGCCTTGATTACAGATTGAACCTGTTTTTCGGGTGTAGATGCTCCAGAAGTAATACCTATTTTACTCACGTTTTTTAGCCAATTCATATCTAATTCCTCAGGACCATTAATTAAGTATGCTGGGACTCCTTTTTTTATAGCTACATCTCTTAAGCGATTACAATTAGAGCTATTACTAGCTCCTATGACAAGTACAATTTCAGTAAGATCAGCTAATTCAATAGCAGCTTGTTGTCGATTAGTTGTAGCGTAACGTATATCGTTTCTTATAATAGCATCAGGTTTTGAATCTAAAATTTTTTTTATTGTTTTTGATGTATCGTCAACCGAAAGTGTAGTTTGAGTTAAGACTGCTATTTGTTCATTATTTCCAAACTTTGGTAAAACCCAATCATCTCGATCATCTATTAATTCCATATCAGATTGCCCGGTCGTTCCGATTACTTCTTGGTGACCTTTATGACCAACTAAGATAATTTTTTTCCCCTCTTTTTTATATTTTTTTGCTTCGTTATGTACCCTTGTCACCAGAGGACATGTAGCATCTAGAACCTTTAAGTTTTTCTTTTTAGCATCTTCATAATCTTTCGGAGGAGAACCATGAGCACTGAATACTACTACTGAGTCATTTGGGACTTCACTTACTTGTTCTACTGTTATTGCACCCATTTTTTCCACGTCATCAACTACTTTTGGATTATGTACTATCTGGTGCTTTACATACACAGGTTTCCCATATTTTTCTACAGCTTTTTTGACTATGTCAACAGCTAAATCTACTCCTGCACAAAAACCTCTTGGGGTAGCTAAATATACTTCCATTTTTTTCCTTTGAACATAAATTCTATATTTTAAATTTTAAACTTTATTTCCAATTTAGTATATGGATGAGAATATTGTTTTACATTGATTTCTATAAATGATAGATTAAGTACTGTTGGTAATATCATCAGTAAGTTAAATTTTAGTAAGGGTAAAAATAATGAATGGATTTAACGGTAAGCCTGTAATTTTTTCTGGTAATTCACATGGTGTTTTGGTTCAAGATATTTGTAAATATTTAGATCAGGATGTAGGAAAAATTGAAGTTTTTAAATTCGCTAATGATAATACTTTTGTAAAAATATTAGAGAATGTTCGCCAAAAGGATGTTTTTATACTCCAATCTACAGTTGAACCTGTAAATGATAATATTATGGAACTACTTATTATGATAGATGCAGCAAAGCGTGCGTCTGCTGGTAGAATAACTGCAGTAGTTCCATTTTATAGTTATGCTAGAACAGATAAAAAAGACCAACCCAGAGTTCCTATTACAGGAAGACTTGTAGCTGACTTGCTTGAGACTGCGGGAGCAGATAGAGTAGTAATGGTTGATTTACATGCTGGCCAAGTTCAAGGCTTCTTTAAGGTTCCTGTAGATGAATTAACCGCAATGCCTAAACTAGTGGAATATTTTCAAGATAAATCTGTAGAAGATTGTGTAGTTGTTGCTACTGATATAGGGATCTCAAAAAAGGCAAGAGATTTTGCAAATTGGATAAATGTACCATTGGCGATTGTTGAAAAAAGAAGAATGGGAAATAATGACAAGGTTCAAAGCCTAAATGTTATAGGTGATGTTGCATCAAAAAATATAATATTATTTGATGATGAAATAAGTAGTGGAGGAACAATGATAGCTGCAGCAGAAGCTATTCACAAAGCTGGTGCTAAAGATATATATGCTGTTGCAACCCATGGAGTATTACCCGGCGATTCAGCAAATAAATTAGTAAAAAATTCATACATTAAAGAGTTTGTTGTTACTGACAGTGTTCCTATAGATTCTAATAAACAGCATGAGAAAATTAAGATTATATCAATTGCCCCATTATTGGGCGAGGCAATAAGAAGAATTCATGAAGGTAAATCAGTAGGGCAACTATTCACTCATTAATAATTTCTTTCAATTATAAATACAACACGTAAAATTTTTTTCATTTACAATATTAGTATGTTCAATATTTTAAACAAAATATTAGGTGACTCCAATGAAAAAGCATTAGGAAAGTTAGAACCCATACTGGAAAAAGTTAATGCTTTGGAAGAGAAATTTAGTTTATTAACTGAAAATGAAATAAAAGTTTATACAGAAAAATTAAGAGTTGATCATAGTAATGGATCTTCACTAGATGAGATTTTGCCAGAAGCTTTTTCATTAGTCAGAGAGGCCTCGAAAAGAGTACTGGGTATGAGGCATTTCGACGTCCAAATCATAGGGGGTATAATTCTTCATCAAGGAAAAATCGCAGAAATGAGAACAGGTGAAGGAAAAACTCTTGTAGCGACTTTGCCAACTTATCTAAATGCTCTTTCAGCAGACGGTGTTCATTTGATTACAGTTAATGACTACTTGGCAAAAAGAGATGCTGAATGGATGGGGAAAATATATCAATTTTTAGGTTTGTCAGTTGGGTGTCTTCAGAATAATAAATCACTAATTTTAATTTCTGATGATAATAAAAAAAATGATTTAGAAATTGACGGTTCTTTTTATGTATGTTCAAGAAAAGAAGCATATGAATGTGATATCACTTACGGTACAAATAATGAGTTTGGTTTCGATTACCTTAGAGATAATATGGTAGATAATTATGAGCAGAAGGTTCAAAAATCTAGAAATTTTGCAATAGTTGATGAGGTTGATAACATACTTATTGATGAAGCAAGAACACCACTAATCATTTCTGGTCCTGCTAAAGAGCAAGCAGGAGAATATAAAAGATTTTCTAGGCTTGCAAAAAGACTACAGAAAGGTAGAGATTTTGAGATAGAGGAAAAAAGAAAAAATATCTCTTTAACAGAAGTGGGGATAAAAAATATTGAGAATATTCTAGGTATAAATAACCTATATTCTCCTGAAAATAATGTATTATCGCATTTTGCTGAAAATGCAATTAGGGCGGAATTTGTTTATGAAAAAAATAGAGAATATGTACTCCAAAATAGTCAAATAATCATTGTTGATGAATTTACTGGAAGATTGATGACAGGAAGAAGATTTTCAGATGGTTTACATCAAGCATTAGAGGCTAAGGAAAATGTATCTATTCAGAGAGAATCTATAACTTATGCAACAATAACTTTACAAAACTATTTTAGAATGTACGAAAAATTGTCCGGGATGACGGGAACAGCAAGTACAGAGGCAGAAGAAATGGAAAAAATTTATGGCTTGGAGGTTATAGAAGTTCCAACAAATAAAGAAAGTTTAAGAGTTGATCATGGTGACTATATTTATATTAATGAAAATGCAAAATGGAATGCAATAGTTGAAAAAGTTAGTGAATTAAACAAAGTTTCTAGACCTGTGCTGATTGGTACAACTACTATAGAAAAATCTGAACACTTATCTAATTTGTTATCAAAAAGAAATATTATGCATAATGTATTAAATGCAAAATTTCATGAAAAAGAGGCACAAATTATTGAAGAAGCAGGTATTCCTGGTGCAGTAACTGTCGCTACTAATATGGCAGGAAGGGGAACAGATATAATTCTTGGAGGAAAACCTAAGAATGATAGACAGTCTGATAGTGATTGGGAGAAAAATCATAATTTTGTTGTTGAAAAAGGAGGGCTATTTGTTATTGGAACTGAAAGGCATGAATCTAGAAGAATAGACAATCAGCTCAGAGGAAGATGTGGGAGGCAAGGAGATCCAGGAGAGACTCAGTTCTATCTTTCTACTGAAGATGAAATAGTTAAGCGTTTTGGTGGTGATAGGATAAAAAGTGCCATGAATTTACTTAGATGGGAGGATGATATTCCTATTGAGAATAGAATAGTTTCAAAATCAGTTGAAACTGCACAAACTAAAGTTGAAGCACAAAATTTTGAGATAAGAAAATATTTGGTAGATTATGATGATGTTATGAATACGCAGAGAGATGTCATTTACAAATTAAGAGATCATGCTTTATCTGGAGAAGATTTTAAGGAATTAGTATTAAATTACATAAATGAAGAAATAGATCAAATGGTTGATGAAAGCACTGAAATAGATTCAAATTTTTATAGAGATATTACCAAGATTATACCTAAAAATGAGATCACTGAGCAAGAAATTAGTTCTTATTTTGACAATAATATAGACCTAAAAGAATCACTACATCAATTTACTGAAAAACTTTATCTTTCTAGAAAAGAAAATATTGGAGAAAAAATGATTTCAGAATATTCTAAAGCAGTTTTATTGAAATCTATAGATGAAAATTGGGTTGAGCATTTGACGTCAATGGATAATATGAGGCAAGGTATTGGACTAGAAGCAGCAGGCCAAAGAGATCCTTTGGTTGCTTATAAAAGAGCAGGATTTGCAATGTTCACTAATCTTAATGAAACTATAAGAAGCAGCGTTAGCATTTTATTTTTTAATTCTTCCGTCGCATATGCTTCAGATAATCAAGGCAAAATAAGTCAGTTTTCTAACCAACCATCTGTAATGAGTAACGCTAAGAAAAATGAGCAATCTTCTCATGTTTCTAGTCTTTCCAATATACCTACTCATTCTTCCTCCGGAAGAAAATTGTCTCGTTCTGAAAGAAGAAAAATTGAGAGAGACCAAAGAAAAAATAGGAAATAACCAGATAACATACTTATCTGACGAAAAACTTATACAAAAAGTAATATTTAAACTTGATCAAAATATTCATAAGGATAAGAAAAATTGGAAACAATTATTATTTGATGTAATTCGAGAATGGAAACTTTCAAATGAAAAATTTTCTACAAATCAAATATGTTATCTAATTTGTGGAGAAGCGTTTAATTGGAAAACATTAGCTATAAGACTTGCTAGCCAATCAAAAAATTTATCAATTAATGGAGAATTTTGGAAATGGATTAATGAATCAGATCATAATGGAGACATGTCAGAAAAAGACCTAAAAGATTTTCTAGGATACGAAAAGTTTAGAGCCCATTTGTCTTACTTTTATGGAGTAATTGTAGAACAAGCTCTAATTGCATCTGTTGAAGATTCCGAAATAAAGAAGAAAATATCCTCTGGTATGCTAACTAACATAGAAGAAATAAAATCGGTTTATAACATTATTTATGGAGATTCCAAAGAGCATCTTTGGCAAATATTTAGAATGGAGTATCAAATAGATTTTTTGAATACCTCTTTCTCAGTAAGTGATGAGGAATCATTTGTATATTGGCTTTTCAAGCTAAGATTACAAAATTCAGATCCAGCAAGAATTGCTAGTGACACTAAACAAGGTTTGATAAAACTAGAAGAGATTAAAAATAGTAAAATATTAAGAAATAAAATCAGTAATAATAAAAGATTATAAATATAATATAAAATATAAATTTATAAAACGAGTTTAATGAAGTCAATTGATCTAAGTAAAATAAGTAAAAATTTCGACGTTAATGATCGAGAAAAATATTGGCGTGAAGAATGGAAAAATCTTAAAGTTCATTCTAGAATAAAAAATAGTAAACGTAAAGAAAATTTTGTTATCGATTCCCCTCCTCCTACTGTAAGCGGTTCTTTACATATAGGACATATTTTTTCATATACTCACCAAGATCTGATAGCAAGATATAAACGAATGAGAGGATATAATGTAGTCTATCCAATGGGTTGGGATGATAATGGGTTGCCTACTGAAAGAAGAGTACAAAATTATTTTGGTGTAAGAGCTGAACCAAATGTTCCTTATATTAAAAATATCGATGTAGAAAAAGAAAAAGAAAAGCTAGGAATAAAGAAGCAGCACCAACTTATAATAAGTAGACAAAACTTTATTGAAATGTGCTCTTTAGTAACTCACGAAGATGAAAAGGCATTCAAGGAAGTGTTTGAAAGAATGGGTTATTCAATTGATTGGGGTGATTTATACACTACTATCGATGAAAAAAGTAGACGGATTGCTCAAAGAAGTTTTTTAGATTTATTTAGAAAACAGCATATTTATCAACTAGAATCTCCAACTATGTGGGATGTAGATTATCAAACAGCTGTTGCCCAAGCAGAGGTAGAAGATAGAGAAAAGTCCGGAGCTTATCATGATATTGAATTTGTTGTAGATGAAGAAAATAATGAACGATTTATTATATCAACTACTAGACCAGAATTACTGGCTGCTTGTGTTGGAGTGACAGCACATCCTGATGACGAAAGGTACAAACATTTATTTGGAAAAAGTGCAGTAACTCCTGCATTTTTTTCAAAAGTGCCAATCTTTTCAAGTACGGAGGTTGACCCTGAAAAGGGTACTGGAATATTAATGGTCTGTACCTTTGGTGATCAAACGGACGTTCAATGGTGGAAAGATCATTCCTTGAAATTAAGGCAAATAATTGGAAAAAATGGCAGGATTATTGATAAAGAATTTGGAACTGATGGATGGGAATCAGAGAATCCAAGTTTAGCAAATAAAAATTATAAGTTGATTATTGGAAAACGAACTCCGAGTGTAAAAAAAATAATGGTAGAAATTTTGTCAGATAAACAAAATTCAGTTACAGGAGATAAAAAACCTCTTATTGATTTGCCTAGACAAATCAATCATCAGGTTAGATACTACGAAAAAGGTGATAATCCTCTAGAGTACCTTACTACTAGACAGTGGTTTGTTCGATTGCTCGATAAGAAAAATCAATTGATTAATTCAGGTAAAAGTATTTCATGGCACCCAAGTTTTATGTATAAAAGATTTGAAAATTGGACAGAGAATCTTAATTCTGATTGGTGTATATCAAGACAACGATATTTTGGGGTTCCCATTCCAGTTTGGTACCCTTTAGATGAAAAAAACATTCCTGATTACGATAGACCAATTTTACCTAATGAAGATGAATTGCCTATTGATCCTCAAATTAGTGTTCCAAATGGGTACACTGAATCTCAAAGAAATATACCAGGTGGATTTATAGCTGAAGAAGACGTGTTTGATACTTGGTTCACATCTTCATTGTCACCTCAAATTGTTACAAAATGGGGGGATGATGATGATGAAACCAAAGAACTATTTCCTATGGATATCCGACCCCAAAGTCATGAGATAATTCGCACATGGGCTTTTTATACTATTGCTAAATCATTGTTACATAATTCAAATATACCGTGGAAAAATATAGTTATATCAGGCTGGGTTTTAGATCCTGATAGAAAAAAAATGTCAAAATCAAAAGGTAATGTAGTTACTCCAATAGAGTCTATAGATAAATTTGGTTCGGATTCTGTTAGGTATTGGGCTGCATCTTTTAGACTGGGGGCTGATGCTACAAATGATGAATCAATTTTTAAGGTAGGATCAAAATTAGTTAATAAAATTTTTAATGCATCGAAGTTTGTTTTATCTCATTCAGCAGAAGTCCAAAAAATCACAAATGATCTTGATAAGTCTTTCTTATTCGAACTAAGTAGAACTTGTGATATTTCAACAAAAGCATATGAAGATTTTGAATTTTCAATTGCTCTTCAAGAAATAGAGAAGTTTTTTTGGAATTCATTTACTGATAATTATATAGAAATAGTAAAGTTACGTGCAAGAAACAGTGATAATAAATCCGAACAATCTTCAGCTGTATTAACTTTGAGAAAGGCACTTAATATTGTCATTAGGATGTTTTCTCCTTTTCTACCAACGATCACTGATGAAGTATGGAGTTGGGTTTTCGCAGAAGAAACTGGAGTCAAATCAGTACACTTACATCAATGGCCTAAATCTGAAGAGATAGAAAAATATACAGATTCTCAAACACATGAACTTTTTCCAATTGCTTGCAATATAATTGGCTTAGTTAGAAAGGCTAAATCAGAAAATGGATTAAGTTTGAATTCTCCTTTGGAAAAAATAATCATTTTTGCTAATTCTAGTAATCAAAAAAAGATAAGTATTTTTCTTGATGACTTGAAGAATTGTTCTGGAGCTAAATCCATAAGCTTTCAAAATGTAGATAATGAAGATATTGATATAAAAATAATTTAGTTGTTATTTTTTTTCCAATTTTCCCACTCCTTAGTGGAAACTTTTATTGAAAAATATTTATGTAAGGTTTTCTCTTTTTTTCTTACTTCTTTGCACATTTTAATAACATCGTTTAATATATTTATTTCAACTCTAGTTACTCCATCAAAATCACATACTAATATGTCACCTTGGTTAATTGTAAGATCTGCAACCTGAACAGTTGTACCATGTTCAATCATTTTGAATGGCCCATGCCCTGGTACATGTCCAGTTGCCCATAATGGGAGGTTAACCTCTTTTATACCCTTAATATCTCTAGCATTACCTCCGACAATAACTCCAACGCTACCTAGAGATTTCATTTGGTAAGCCATGCCATCTCCCATGATTGCGCCTCTGTTTGGGGTAGAATCAACATCTGAAAGAACTGATATAACAGGAATTTTCATTTTGAAAATATTATCAAAAAAATCTAATTTTTTATCATCCACTCCTTTTTTTTCATTTAATGGAGTCCATTTTGAAGTAAGGGCATAACCTACGATTGTTTTTTTAGATTCAATATACTGAGTAAGGTCAGGTCCAGTGTAATCTTCAGTGTGATTTATATATCCCCTGACCAGTATAGATGCATTTTGTACAGTAGCAGAATCATATTTTGAAAGCTCGCTTATTATAGAGTGATCGACTTGATTCAAATTATTCATTATTTTTAGGGACTATTTCAGACTCTAATTCTAATAATTCTCCTGGGAAAAATTCTTTCCAAGGCTCAAATTGTTCAACAAAAGTTCTACCTTCTTCGAGACTTTGTAGTCCTTTAATTGCTCTTCCAGGGTCATAACCTGTAGTTTTTGCTAATGCTTCAATACCTCTTTTAGTTTCTCTTACTCCTCCAACAGAAAAAGTTTCACTTTCATCATTTTCTACTATTAAATCAAAACCTTTTTTCTTTTCTTTCCAGTATAGTTTCATTTCTCTCCATCTTTTTTTGTGATTTTTATTTTATCCAAAATTTTATTAGCTAATCTAAGTTTGTGCATTAAAGGTAATTTGGTTTTATCACCATTTTTATCAATTATTGTAACTTTATTTGTATCATATGAGAATCCGCTATTTTTTTCAACTATATTATTTGCAACTATAAAATCTGCATTTTTACTTTTTAGCTTAATTTTCGCATTTTCTTCCAAATTTTCACTTTCAGCTGCAAAAAAAATCTTAGTAATATTATTTTCTATCTTATTTGAAAAATCATTTACCGATTTTAGTATTAAGTTTATTTGAGTATCATGATTTTTTTTTATTTTACTGTTGGAAATTTTTTCAGGTGTAAAATCTGATATAGCTGCAGCCATAATTAATATATTTGCATCTCTTGTAGCTGAAATTATTGCTTTTTCCATTGATTCGGCAGTATCTACTTTTATAATTTCTGCTCCTGCAGGAGTTATAAGATTTGATGTTGTTATTAGTACTACTTCCGCACCTCGATCAATTGCAGCTTCTGCTATAAAATGCCCCATTTTCCCAGAAGATTTGTTTGTTATATATCTTACTGGATCAATTGGCTGCCTCGTTCCACCCGCAGTAATTACAATTTTTTCTCCTAGAAAATCTCCATTTTTACCGAGTATTTTTCTTGTAATGCCAAGTATTGTTTTTGATTCAGACAGTCGGCCTTTACCAATTAATCCAGATGCCAATCTACCATTTTCGGGTCCAATGATTTCAAATTTTTTCTCTCTTAGGATTTTTATATTATTTTGTGTTTGAAAAGAATCAAACATATCTCCATCCATTGCTGGTGCCATTATAACGGGTGCAGTTGTTGCAAGAACTGTATTTGTTATAGGAGTATCACAAACTCCCATTGCTAATTTACCTATAGTATTTGCTGTTGCTGGATAAATTATTATAATATCTGCTTCATGCGCTAATGCAACGTGATCGATATTCATATTAGTATTATTATCCCAAAGTCCTAATATGGCTTTATTATGAGTAATAGCTTCGAAGGTAGCTTTCCCTACAAATTTTTGTGCAGAGTTAGATAAAATTACATTAACATTTGCACCTTCTTGAATTAATTTGCTGGCAAGATCGGCAGATTTATAAGCAGAAATTGATCCACAAACACAAAGTACAATATTCTTATTTTTCAAGGTAAATGGTTTGCTTGTATATTTGTCATCTATATCAGTCATAATTTTTTTTTATATTTAATTCATATAATTTTTTTAATCCAATGAGCGTTAGGTTTTTGTCAACGTAATCAAAACAGTCAGTTAATGGTGCTATTAAATCACATAATCCTCCAGTGGCAACAACTTTAATTTTTTCCTCTTTTGGATTTATTTCATTTTTGAATCTTTGTATCATCCCACTTATAAGATCGGAAAATCCAAACATAAATCCAGATTGAAGAGAATGTACGGTGTTCTTACCAATTACTTTTGGTGGAGGTTTAAGTTCGAACTTTCTCAATTGCGAAGTATTTGAAATCATTGATTCAGATGAAATTTCTAAACCTGGTGATATTGATCCACCAATATAATTTCCATCAGCGTCTATTGCATCAAATACTGTAGCTGTTCCTATATCAACAATGATGAGTGGACGTCCATATAATAAACCTCCTGCTACAGCATCAACAATTCTGTCTGCTCCTACATCATTTATTCTATCGTAATTAATCTTAATCCCAGTCTTGACACCTGGAGATATATTTAGAAAGTTTTTATTAGTAATACCAGTAATATATTTTAGGGACTTTATGTAAGATTCTGTTATTGTAGGTACAACTGAGCACATTGATATTCCTGATATTTTATCTATTGGAATTTCATTATCTTCAATCATACTTTTTAGAATGAAGTTCAATTCATCTGTAGTATATTTATTTTTTGAACCTATTCTAAAAGTCTTGATTAAATCATCATTTTCAAACGTACCAATAGTTATATTTGTATTGCCTATATCAACTGTAAGTAAAATTCCCATATTATTATTATACTAGTAAGTTTATAAAATGGTTTACTGAAAATATTTTTTATGAAATAATCCTAGTCTTTCAATGATGTCTGAAGATTTTACTGCTGTTTCTCCTAATTCTTCTTTAGCAATATTTGCTGCAAATCCTTGTATATAAACACCCAGGCAAGATTTATAAAAAAAATTATTTTTGCTTAGGATATTGAGTTTATCTGATGCAATTAATCCAGATATTAATCCTGTTAACATGTCTCCAGTACCACCCTTAGCCATAGCTGAGTTTATGAAAGATGACACTTGTACTAATTTATCTGGTCCAGCAATGACAGTTTTGGCCCCTTTCAAGACTATATTGATATTCCATTTTTTTGCATATTCAACAGCATATTTTTTTTTGTCGATTTGTATTTTTTTTATATGAATTTTACTTATTTTAGACATTTCACCTATGTGAGGTGTAAGAATTTTTGGATTTTGATATTTTTTTTCCCAATTACTTAAATTGGATAGATTGTTTATTCCATCTGCATCTATAACTACTGGTGAATGAATTTTATTATCATTCATAATTGTGAGAAACTCTTCCAGCATTCTTATAGATTCATCAGATTGATTCATACCTGGTCCTATAGCAAATGAATCTGCTAAATTTATTGCCTCTAATAATATTGGTTTAGATTTTAAACAATCAATTTGATTGTTTGTCTTAACTGGTAGTTCGATAAATATTACTTCAGGAACTAAACCAGAAATCTGTTTGCAAACTGGTGAAGGTGCTGCTACAAATACCAACCCACATCCTGACCTAATAGCGGCCAATGCAGATATTAATATTGCCCCTATGTATTTTTGTGAACCACCTACTAGTAAAACTGAACCAAAATCTTTTTTTGAGAAATTTTGGTTTCTATTAGGATATATGCTTTTTATAAATTCAATGTTCAATTTCTATACTTAGGCACTAGGTCGCCAGTAATTATCTTTTGCTTCACCTATTGCAGAGGCTATCGCATAATTTTTTGAATGTGATAGACTTAGTGCAATTCTGGTAATACCCATTTTTTCCGCTCGCTTAACTGCCTTTCCATGAATCACTATTTCAGGAGGAGCACCTCTTTTTCTCGTAACTTCTATGGATTTCCATGGAATTCCCCTTACCCCAGTGCCCAGTAGTTTCATGACGGCTTCTTTTGCAGCAAATCTACTTGCTAGCTGTTTTGGTCTTTTTTTGCAATAAATCTGTTCATTTTTTGTAAATATCTTATTTAGAAATCTTTCGTGATATTCATTAAGAACTTTTTCAATCCTGTCGATCTCAATCATATCTATTCCAGTATAAATCATCATTATCCCTTTTTTATGCAAAAATAAAATTATAAAAAATAAAAAAAATATGTAAACTAATTATTATAGAATTATACATTTTTTAGAATTCGAATGAATAAAAATATTATTGATGGGAAAAAAATAGCATTAAAGGTATCCGAGGATATTAAGGATAAAATACGAGTCATTAATCGTGACCATAATACGATACCTGGCTTAGCAGTTATACTTGTTGGAGATAACCCTGCTTCACTATCATATGTTAGAGGTAAGGAAAAAGCTTGTAAGAATGTTGGAATTTTTACTGAAACTTTTACAATGCCTACTGAATCAAGTTTTAAAAGTATTTCAGAACTAATTCTATCTCTCAATAGCGATAATAGATTTCACGGCATATTATTGCAATTACCATTACCTGAACATTTAGATTCTGAAAAATTAATAGAACTCATAGATCCTCAAAAAGACGTAGATGGACTTACAAGTGAGAATGCGGGGCTATTATTATTGGGTAACCCAAGGTTTGTACCAGCAACTCCTTTGGGAGTTCAAAGATTGTTAGTTGAAGAAAATATAAAAACCGATGGTGCTAAAATATTGATTATTGGTCGAAGTAATCTAGTTGGATTACCACTTTCAATATTATTACTTCAAAAAAAACAAGGAGCAAATGCAACTGTTACAGTGGCTCATACATCTACAAAAAATATTGAAGAACTATCCCTTAATTCTGATATAGTGATAGTTGCATCCGGAATACCTAATACCCTTTTAGGAAGAATGGTCAAAAAAGGTTCGATTATTATTGACGTAGGTGTGAGTAGAATACCAGATCAAACGAAAAAAACAGGTTATAGGCTAGTTGGAGATGTAAAATTTGATGAAGTTTCTCAGATAGTTTCAAAGATTACTCCTGTTCCAGGCGGGGTTGGTCCCATGACAATTGCTATGTTGCTTAATAATGTATATTTAGCTACTACTTTTAGTCTGAAGAAAGCGAATTAGAACTACTTTTTATTCTTTTTTTGAGATAAAATATTAATCAATTACTTATAATTAAATTATATGACTAGCAAACAAAAAATAGAAAAAAATAAATTATCTGATGATAAATATTCCAAAAAGTCTATAAAAAATTTAAATTCTTCCAATAAAAAGTCTTTGAGTACAAATGAACATTTAGAACTTTTCAGAAAAATGTATCTTATAAGACAATTTGAAAATGCATGTGGTCAAAATTACGCTAATGGAAATATAAGAGGATTTTTACATCTCTACTCTGGGCAGGAGGCCACTGGAGTTGGTGCGTTATCTTCATTAAATGATTCTGATTATATAGTTACTCATTACAGAGATCATGGCCATGCATTGGCAAGAGGACTAGATGTTAATCGATCAATGGCTGAACTATTTGGAAAAAAAACAGGTTTATCCAAAGGTAAAGGAGGCTCAATGCATCTGTTCGATGCTAGTAAAAAATTTATGGGTGGACATGCAATAGTAGGAGGCCAACTACCTTTGGCTGCTGGACTGGCTTTGTCTCAGCAATATGATAATAAAGATGGTATAACTATTTGTTTTTTTGGTGATGGGTCCACTAACCAAGGTATTTACCATGAAACATTAAACTTGGCTGCTGTGTGGAATCTTCCAATATTATTTTTTCTTGAAAACAACATGTATGGAATGGGGTCTTCAATAGAAAGAGTTAGAGCGGGGGGGTTAGATTTTTTCCCTGCTATGAACACATATGAAATACCTTCTATGGAAGTTGACGGTATGGATGTTCTTGCAGTTAGAGAAGCCACAGAACTAGCTAGAGAAAAAATCCTAAAGGAAAAGAGACCATTTTTTATTGAATCTAAAACTTTCAGATTTGTAGGGCATTCATATGCAGATGGGCAAAAATACAGAAATCAAGATGAAGTAATTAAGTGGGAGCAAAAAGATCCGATTATTATTTATCCTAAAAAGTTAATTGATATGAAAATTACTACTAATGATGAAATAAATGATATTAAGTCAGAAGTTGATAATGTGATCAGTGATGCTGTAAAGTTTGCTAATGAGAGCGAAGAACCAAGTTTAAATGAAATTTTTGATGATATAATAGCCGAGTAAAAATATGTCTGAAATAACAATAAGAGAAGCACTAAAAATCGCCCTTAATGAAGCAATGGAAAAAGATGAAAAAGTATTCATAATGGGAGAAGATATAGGGGAATATGGTGGGGCTTATGCAGTTACTGATGGATTTTTAAAAAAATTTGGCCCAAAAAGAATTAAAGACACTCCTATTTCTGAACAAGCATTTGTTGGAGCTGGTATAGGTGCTGCAGTTGGAGGTTTAAGACCTGTAATAGAATTGATGTCTATATCATTTTCACTAGTTGCTTTCGACCAAATTGTCAATATGGCTGGAAATATCAGATATATGTCAGGTGGACAAATTAGCGTTCCCATGGTTATTAGAGCTCCTACCGGTGCAGGAGTACAACTGGCTGCTACTCACTCTCAAAGTTTTGAAACATGGTTAGCTGAGGTCCCAGGAATAAAAGTGGTTTGCCCGTCAAATTCCTATGATGCTCTTGGATTAATGAGGAGCGCAATTAAGGATAATAATCCTGTGATATTTGCTGAACCAGCTCTTCTTTATGGTAGTAAATCAAACGTTCCTGATGAATATTTTGAAGTGAATCTTGGAGATGCTAATGTGATGAAAGAAGGTGATGATATAACTATAGTTTCATATGGTTATGGCTCAAAAGTTTTATCAGATTCAGCAAAAAAATTAGAAGCTATAGGTGTTAAACCTGAACTAATCGATCTTAGGTCTCTTAACCCGATAGATTATCAAACAATTATCCAATCGATTCAAAAAACTAACAGGTTGGTTTTGGTAGATACAGCTAGAAAAACAGGGGGGATAATGGCTGAAATATCTGCAAATATTAATGAAAAAGCGGGTGAATGGTTAGATGGCCCCATAGTCAGAGTTGGATCAAAAGATGTGCCATGGCCTTATAATAAAAGTTTAGAACAAGAGGTCCTTACTGACTCAAATAATATATTAGAGACCATAAAAATAAGCTATGGTATTTAGTTGAATAAGTTTTATTTTCTAGGAGGAAAAATTTGATTACAGATGTTACTATGCCGTCTATGGGTGCAGATATGACTGAAGGTACTATTGTTAAGTGGTTGTTCAATGAAGGAGATGATGTAAATAAGGGAGATAAAATAGCTGAGGTTGAAACGGATAAAACTGTTGTAGAAATGGAAGCATATTCAAGTGGAAAGTTGAGAAAAATATTAATCCCAGAAGGTACGATGGTTAGCGTTGGTACTGTAATTGCTTACATAGGAGATGAAAATGATGAGATTCCTCAAATAAATTCAGAATCTCCTCAAGTTTACGAAAATGATGAATCCTCTACAGAAATTCAAAGTGAAAATGAAAATTTAGAACAAGAGGAAAAAATAGAAAAAGTTGAAGTTAAGCAAACTGAAACAATAAAAATAAATTATGATGATAATGCTCGTGTTAAAGCTTCTCCTATAGCTAGAAAATTAGCTCTGGAAAAATCAATAAATATTCAAGACGTTCCTGGTTCAGGTCCTGGAGGTAGAATAACCAAGATTGATGTAGAGAATTATTCACCTCAAAAAGCTTTTGCACCATCTAATACATCAAAGACAATTTCTATAGATAGCTCGGATACTGATTTGAGTACGATGAGGCAAGCTATTGCAAGAGTAACAGTTAAGTCAAAGTCAACTATACCTCACTATTATGTAACACATGACATAAATATGACCGCAGCCATGAGTTTTAGATCTCAAATGAATGAAATTCTTGCTGAAACAAATGAGAAAATCTCAGTGAATGATATGTTTCTAAAGGCTGTTACTAATTCTCTAATTAAATATCCAAAATGGAATTCTTCATTTGAGGGGAATAAACTTATTGGTAGTACTTCAATAAATCTTGGTGTTGCAATGGCACTTGAAGAAGGGTTGATAGTTCCTGCTATTATGTCTATAGAAAATATGTCGTTATCTGAAATATCTCGATCGGTAAAAGATCTTAGCAATAGGGCTAGAGGTATTGATGGTAACTTAACTCAAGATGAATTAACCAAAGGGACTTTTGGCACTTCAAATCTTGGTATGTTTGGGACAAAAAGTTTTTCTGCGATTATTGTTCCTCCAAATGCAGGAATTGTAGCTGTAGGAAAAGTTGAGGAAAAACCTATTGTACATAATGGGGAGATTGTTATTGCCTCTATAATGAGTGCTAGTATGTCAGCTGATCATAGAGTTGGTGATGGAGCAGAAGCAGCTATGTTTATGTCGGAAGTTCAGAGTAATCTAGAAAATCCACTTAAATTGATATAATTATTGAATAGATGGTATAAAATGTATACTCCAGAATCTTTTTCAAATCCAGAACGAAAAATTTTGGAAAATTATTTTACAAATATAGATCAACCCGTATTTGTTGTTATGAACTTGCCAGAAGTGGTAAAAGGTGCACTATTTGCTAGATATAGCCGTTCAGCAAAATCTCTAAGAAGATTATTTTTAGATGAATTTGTGAATATTGATAATGGGACTTTAAAAAATAATAAAGACTTTTTAGTAGATTTAACTAGAGCAGAAAAACTATATGACAGAGTTTTTAGTGAATATGGAGATGATTCTGTGGCTCAACTCGGGGGTGCTCATGTTGCTTGTGAAAACGCATCGAATATTTTGACAAAAGTTCTTGAGTGGGGGAGACTAGCATCATACCTAGAACAATCCACACGATACATTTTTTATGACAAAAAAGTTAATGAACAATATAGATATGTTATTCCCGAGGAAATATCTTCAGATGACTTACCAGACTATAAAAAAAATATGGATAAACTCTTTAATGAATATTCTTTATTAGTTCATAAATTAGTAGATTTTTTCAAATCAAAATATCCTAAAAGTACCAATGATTCAAATTTTATTTATAACTCCTCTATACGAGCAAAGGCTTGTGATGTTGCTAGAGGGTTACTACCTGCATCAACATTTTCAAACGTAGGCATTTTTGCCTCAGGTCAAGCTTATGAAAATATGATTATGAAAATGAATAGTCATCCTCTTGCTGAAGTCAGAAGCTATTCTAAGTTAATGTTAGATGAATTAGGAAAAGTTATACCTTCTTTTCTTAAGAGAGTAGATTTGCCAGATAGAGGATTATTATGGTCAAAATATTTTAGTGATATAAATCAGAATATGGAAAAAATTGTAAATGATTATGGCACTGATTCTTCTGGTAATCTAGAAGTTGACTTAATTGAATGGGACCATAATGCAGAAGATAAAATAATTGTTTCGGCTCTATACTCCTACATGAATAAAAGTGAGAGAGAATTGATAAAAATAGTTGAAAAATTAAGCCAAAAAGAAAAAGAAAGAATTTTATACAAATATATTGGAGACAGAAATAATAGAAGACATAAACCAGGGAGAGCAATGGAACGTGCTTATTACCGATTTGATATATTATCAGACTTTGGTAGTTTTCGTGATCTTCAAAGACACAGAATGATGACTATTGATTGGCAAAAGCTAAGTACATTTAATGGTTTTTCTGTTCCTGAAGTAATCGAGGAGATTAAATATAAGAACACATGGGAAAAAATAATGATAGATATGGGAGAATATTTTAACATATTAGGTTCAAAATACGGTTTACATGTTTCTCAATATGTTGTTCCTTTTTCATATAATATTAGATATTCAATGCAATTTAATGTTCGAGAAGCATACCATTTATTAGAACTTAGAACTGCCCCACAAGGCCATGTCGATTACAGGCGAGTTTGTCAAAAAATGCATGAATTAATTCTCAATAAAGCTGGTCATAAAATTTTAGCAAACTCTATGAAATACGTTGATCATAATATATATGATCTAGAGAGAATTGATGCTGAAAGAGCTGCTGAAAAAAGAAGAACAAAAAAATAATAATTTGATTAATATAAAGAATATAAATTTCAATTTTTATGATGAAACAATTCTTTCTGGGATAAATCTTAAAATCTCTTCAGGTGAATTTGTATCAGTAATTGGTCCGTCTGGGTGTGGAAAAAGTACATTATTAAATATAATTGCAGGTATAACTAAACCAAAAACAGGTGAAATTTTAGTTGAGGGAAAGTTGGTTAATATAGGAGATAAAATTTCATATATGCAACAAAAAGATCTTTTATTGCCATGGAGAAATGTAAGTGAAAATGCTGCCCTAGGTTTGGAGCTCAAAGGTTTTTCAGAACAATATATACAAGATAAAATATCTTTATATTCTAAAGATTTTGGCCTTGAAAAATATTTAGATTATATGCCTCATGAACTCTCAGGAGGCTTAAGGCAAAGAGTTGCTTTCTTACGATCAGTAATAGTAGATAATCCAATAATGCTTTTAGATGAACCTTTGGGTTCACTTGATGCAATTACTAAATCTACTCTACACGAGTGGCTAATGAAGATGTTTAGTAAATTTAGTAAGACAATTATACTGGTTACTCACGATATTGATGAGGCTATTTTATTAGCGAATCGTGTAGTGGTTATGACTACTAATCCAGGAAGAATCATAAAAGAATACTTGGTTGACAGAAAATTAGTTGATAAAAGAGACATTACTTCAAATTATTTTATTCAACTAAAAAAAGATATTATAAAAGATCTATCATTATAAACTATTTGTTATTCAAAATTTGATATTGTATAATTTTTATAAACATGGGGAGCTATTTAGAGCTGAGAGGGTAAATTATTACCGACCCTTATAGACCTGAACTAGATAATGCTAGCGTAGGAAATTTATGCAAAAAGAAACCATAATTAAAAATTATTTACCTCCTTTTACTGCTGTTCTTATAATATTACTTTTATGGCAAATTTCCGTTATGTTGCTTAGTATAGAATCATGGTTCTTACCATCTCCAGTAAATATAATTGCCGAACTAATTAATTCATATAAAATTTTGTTTGAACATTCATTGATTACTTTTTTTGAGATAATTGTTGGTTTGGTAATTTCTATATTGATCTCATTATTAATTTCTGGTTTGATTTTTTGGTTCAAAAGTTTTGAAAAAACTATATACCCATTGTTAATAACATCTCAAATTATCCCTGTTTTTACATTGGCTCCAATCTTGATAGTTTGGTTTGGGACAGGATTGTTTTCTAAAGTAATTATTATTGTTTTGTTTACTTTTTTTCCTTTAGTGATTAATTTAGTTACAGCAATCAAAAACGTTGATATTGATATGATCAGAATGTTTAATTCTCATGGAAGTACAAAGTTACAAATGTACAAAAAACTGTATTTTCCCTCTATCCTACCTAATTTTCTTTCGGGCTGTAAGGTTGCCTGCGTCATTTCTGTTATTGGTGCAGTTATTGGAGAATGGATAGGTTCAAGTAGTGGTTTAGGATGGGTGATGAAAATATCAGGTCCTCAATTTCAAACTTCAAGAGTTTTTGCTTCAATTCTTTGTCTTTCAGTTATAGCAATACTACTATTTTTTTTAGTAGTAAGTATAGAAAAAAAATTATTAAGGAAATATCCACTATGAAAATCAGTTTATTGTTTATTTTAATTAGTATTTCTGTGGTTGCTTGTTCAAGTTCAGATGAGAAAAATCAAGAAGTATTATTAACTCTTGATTGGTACCCTAATGCAAATCATGCAGGGATTTATGTTGCAATAGAAGATAAAATATTTGAAAAAAATAGTATTGATTTATCTGTCGAACCTCCAGCAGATCCTGCAACTGTTCTAAACCTAATTGCTAGCGGTGAATCAGATTATGGATTATTTTATCAACCAGATTTATTACTTGCACGAGACCAAGGTGTTCCTGTAGTAGCCATTGCAGGGATAGTTCCAAGGCCATTAAATTCGATTATGACCCTGAAGTCATCAAATTTAATTCGTCCTAAAGATCTAGAGTATAAAAAAATTGGTTTCCCAGGAATACCTTGGAATCAATCTATGCTAAATACTATGATGAAATGTGATAATGCAGATTCGTCAACGTTAGATGTAATCGATGTGGGGTGGTCGTTAGGACAAACCTTGCTATCTAAAAACGTAGATGCAATCATTGGTGCATACTGGACACATGAATCAATTGTTATGTCTAATGAAGGATACGAAACAAATATAATATATCCTGATGAATGGTGCGTTCCTCCTTACTATGAGCTGATTTTGGTAACATCTGAAGAAAATTTAGAAAAAAATCCTGAAATTGTTGAAAAACTCATAATTTCTTTATCAGAAGGCTACAGAAAAGCCATTTCTGAACCACAAAATTCAATTGATATTTTAATTAAGTATAATGAAGATTCTGTAGATGAAAAAGTTGATAGGGCAGGAGTAGAATTATTAGTACCTTTATGGCAAAACAACAATAATCTATTCGGAAGTATAAATCAAGAAAAATGGTTAGATTTTTCAGATTGGATGAAATCTGAAAAACTAATCTCTAGTGACCTTGATGTTAACAAAACCTATAAAGATTTTTCCTATATTTTGAGGTGATTCTTTGAAAAAATCTAAAATTCCAATTGTATTAACAATAGCAGGAAGCGATTCTGGTTCAGGAGCAGGAATACAAGCTGATCTAAAAACCTTTTCTTCTTTGGGTGTATATGGAACTACTGCTATCACTGTAGTTACTTCACAGAATACTAAAGGTGTTAGAGATGTAAGTGCATTAGATTTATCTATGATTTCATCTCAAATAGATTGTTTAGTTGAAGATTTTGACTTAAGAGCTATTAAGACTGGAATGCTTTTTACTCCTGATATTGTAAAAATTGTATCTGATAAGGCAAAAGAGTATAAATGGGAAAAATTAATTGTTGATCCTGTAATGGTTGCTTCATCAGGAGATACTTTACTGCAGTCAGAAGCAATCGATGAGTATAAAAATAGCCTGATTCCTATCAGTTTTGCTGTTACTCCAAATATTCCGGAATTAGCTACTTTATTGAACGAAAAAATAATCACTATAAATGATATTAAAAATGGTTGTGTTAAGATAAGAAAACTTGGGGTAAAAAATATTATTGTTAAGGGTGGCCATGATAATAATAATAAAGACTCTATAGATATTCTTTATAGTGATGATACTTTTTATGAATACTCATTACCAAGATTGAAATCTAAAAATAATCATGGTACGGGTTGTACTTTTGCAGCTGCTTTTACAGCTAATATTGCATTAGGCGAAAATATAAAGCAATCATTTATTAATTCAAAAGATTATGTATGGAATGCTATGTCGAACGATTTATTAATAGGTAATGGAAATGGACCTGTTGACCATTTTTATAAGTTGAGAAAATAAAATGTCACAAGAAGTATTATTCATTTCAGAATCAGAAGTTTCCAAAATAACAAATATGCAGACAGCTATTGATTGTATGGAAGATGCTTTTTATGCATTTGCAAAAGGAGAAATTTTTAATTATCCAAGATATAGATTACCGACTTCTGATGGCCAATATAACTTTATGAGTGCCTCATGGATAGCTAAAGGATATGCGGCTAACAAATCCTATGTTAGTCATAAAAACGGTATAGATTTTAATGTTATGTTATATGATACTACTGGTAGAGGGCTAATTGCTATCATTCAAGCAAATATTCTTGGTCAGATAAGAACGGGTGCAGTATCTGGTTTATCATCAAAATATCTCTCAAAAACTAATTCTAAGATTTTTGGTATTATTGGCTCAGGATATCAGGCTGAAACTCAATTTGAAGCTATAATTAGTGTAAGAGATATTAATGAAGTCTTTGTATATTCAAGAGAAAAAAATAATAGAGAAAATTTTGCTTTGAAAATGGCAGAAAAATTTAATATTAGTGTATTACCTTTAGATTACGAAAATTTTATTAAAATCAACTTCGATATTTTAACATCTGTGACCAATTCCCCTATACCTGTTATAACGAAAGAAATGATTAATCCGGGGATACATATAAATGCAGCAGGAAATAATTCTTGGACGAAAACTGAAGTTGAAATTGATGTCATCGGCAAGATGGACAAAATAATTTGTGATGAAATCTCTCAGGCTAAAATTGAATCTGGAGAATTACTCAGAGCTCAAGAACAAGGTGTGTTTTCATGGGAAACGGCCTTAAGTTTATCGGAAATTATTTATCGTAAAAAAGTATCAGAAAAATTTCAAAATATTTCAACTTTATTTGAATCTCAAGGACTAGCTTTGGAAGATTTAGCAATGGCTATAAGTATTTATAATTTAGCGATAGAAAATAATTATGGTAAATCTATAAAAATCTAACTTAATGTGTGTCCAAAATAAGTATATTTTTTTGAAATCTGCTCAACACATTAAGTTTATTTTTTGAAATAATTAAATCAATATTCACTGGTAATTTAATGTCATTTAATACTGAATATATTAAGAAATTAATTGATATGATACCATTTTTATATTTACTGATTTTAATATTTTTTTGAAAAATTGATTTTTCTGAAAAAATATTTTTTGACTTTTTATTAATGAAGTCATCTATATCAGACTTTATTAATAATTGCCCACTAGAAATTTTATTCATAATGAACTTATATGATAAATTTCTTAATTCCATTAGTTTTTTATAAGAGTTTTGAAATTCATATTCAGGGTCTTTTCCTAATTTAGCTATCCAAGCAATTTTATTGGTAATTTTCTCATTTTCGAATCTATAATCTATAATAATTGAAAGCCAACCTTCTCTTTTGATTATTTTTGAGTGACCTGGTACTGGAATATAAGATTCATCCATAGTATTCTCATTGAATCCAAGAAAAATATTTTCTACTAATAAATTATTACGTTCAAGGTTGTTTTTTATATTTTCATAAAGATCGTGCTCTGTTATAGCCCATCTAATATTTTCCTTCACAAAAGCGTATGATTTATCAATAATATTTATTATTTTTTCTCCTGAGTCAGGAAAAACATTATTATCATTCAATAGAAATTTCCTCGATATTATCAAAATCTAATTTTGCTCTTTCATAATCTTCAATGGTGTTAATATCAACTCTTACGATCATACTTGCAAAATCTAATTTCCCATGAGTAAAATTTTGATTATTAAAAATTTCTCTAATTCCTTTTTTATTCTCAGAAATTTTGAGTAATTCAGGTAACATTTTTTTCGCAAAAATCAGTGGATGTCCTCCTCTTTTTTTATAAATAGGGTATGTAATATCAAAATTATTATTATTATGAAATTCGATTAATTTTTTTATTATATGTGGAGGTCTTGGCTGATCAACAGCTATTATCATAATTGTATCTGAGATATCTGAAACTTTCTCTAATCCTGATTTTATTGAGGTCGTTTTACCTTTTTCATATGATGAATTATAGACAAGTTTCAAGTTATTATTTTTTATAATATTTTTACTGATTACCTCATGGTCTTTTCCTGTTACAACAACCACCTCGCTACAGCCAGCATTAAACAATGAGATGATTTGATAATTTATAAGTATACTGTCACCCCAACTTAACATTGCTTTGGGGTAATTCATTCTCTGAGATTTACCTCCACTCAAAATTATGCCTGAAGTAAAATTTATTTTTGTCATTATTTGATTAACTAGCTTTAGATTTTTTAAATGCTTTATCGATTAAGTTTTTATCCAGTTTCAAAAAATTACCCTTTCCACCTAGCCTGAATGCTGTTATTTCTGCCATGATAGATAATGATATTTCTTCAGGTGTTCTTGCAGATAAATCTAAACCAATAGGAGAATGAATTTCACTAACTTCATCGTAACTAAAGCCATTTGAAAATAACTCTTGATAAATTAATATAGCTTTTCTTTTCGAGCCTAATAAGCCAACATAGCTTGCATTTGTTCTTAGTGCTGCCGCAGTAGCATATGCATCATACTTATGACCTCTAGTTGCTATGACAATAAATGAGTTAGTTCCTAGTTTGATTTTTTCTAATTCTTTTGAATAATCACCAACTAAAGTTTCTGTAGCTTTAGGAAATCTTTTTGAGTTAGAAAATTTTTCTCTATCATCGATGATAATAATTTTATAGCCCAGAGTTATTGCAATATTATATATTGCTTTTGATACATGACCTCCTCCTGCAATAACTAGAGTAGGGTGATTGGTATATGCTTCTATAAAAAATTCATACCCTCTTTTATCATATACATATTTATTTTTGCCAAGGGGTAATATTTCATCTGAAGTTTTTTTTGCCAAATTATCTAAAACTTCATCTCCAAGAGTACCAGAAGTTGATTTATTTTCTCTTATGAGTATTTTATCTCCTATTTTAGCCAGTGATGTTATTGGTTTTTTCGTTAATGTCGCCAATGACACAGATGGTCCGCCATTATATGCAGAAATTATTTCTTGGTTGTATTTTTTTAGAGTTTCAGATTTGTAAATGTTATCTAAAAGAAAAAACATTGTACCTCCACAAACAAGCCCATCTTCTGCTGCTAATTCTTCATTAAGTTCATATTCTTTCATTTCAGATGCAGTTTTATTCTTAAGCATTTCTGAAGCTGCAAACCATATGTCGCCTTCAACACAACCTCCACCCAAAGTACCAATTGCAGTTTTATCGTTCTTAACTAATAATTTTGCACCAGGTTTTTGTGGTGTTGATCCAGATGTTTTTATAACAGTAGCAATAGCAAAATTATTATTACTTGAGAATTCTTCTTCAGCCTTTAAAAAAACTTCTTCCATAGTTGCCTTTAAAAATTATTTGTATATGTTTAATTATACTTATAACCTATTTATTTGGTAATAATTAGTTGATCCTATATGGCTCAAGTGTATCCCATTTAGGAGCTAAACCAAGTCCTGGTCTATCAGGGGCATATACATATCCATCTTCAATATATAACTCATCTTCCCATATTTTTCCATGCATTGGATTAACTGAATCTCGGTAATATTCTAAAATAAGTCCATTCGGTATAGCTGCAACAAGATGTATGTGTAGTTCTTGTGGACCATGAGGCGCTATATCAAGGTCATTTGCTTGTGCCAGAGCAGCTACTTTCATAAATTCTGTAACTCCTCCCATAATTATTCCATCTGGCTGAAGTATATCTACAGCTCTAGAATTAATCATATCTCTGAAGCCATATCTTGAATATTCATTTTCTCCTGCTGCTACAGGTATAGAGGTAGATTTAGTTATTTCAGCTTGACCGATATAATCATCTGGTTCTACAGGCTCTTCAAACCAAAATATATCATGTTTTTCAGCTTTCCTTGCAAATTCAATTGCTTCATAGTGCCTGTAAGCATTATTAGCATCTACCATAAGTTTTACATTTGGCCCTATTGATTCTCTACAGATTCGAACTCTCTCTACATCTTCATTAATTGAGACTGCTCCGACTTTTATTTTTACCGCCCTAGCTCCAAGTTCTACATTATCTTCCATCTCTTTTGCCAACTCATTTAATCCCTTACCTTCCTCGTAATAACCGCCCGCTATGTATGTATCTACTTTATTTGTGAAACCTCCCAACAATTTATATAAAGGCATTTGAGCAATTTTCCCTTTTATATCCCATAGAGCTATATCTATGCCTGAGATTATTCTTGTTGATATTCCTCTTCTTCCTACTAATTTTGGTTTCCACATTGCATGCCACAGTGCTTCATTATCCAAAGGATCTAGTCCTACAAGTATTCCTTTGAAATATTCAACAAATCCTTCAGCAATCTTACTGCTGGCATTATTTAGCACATTACCTCCAGGAGTATTTCCTGCAATCCCAATTCCTCTAATATCTGGGTCATCAGTTTCAATTATAATAAGGTCTAATGAGTTATGTGTGTAAGTGTACAAACCGTTAGTAATTGGTACTGATCTTGGCCATTTATATAATTTGTTGTATACATTTGTAATTTTCATTATTTTCCCTATATTTCTTATCGTAATTTGTAATCATTATCCGCTTTTATTGATAAAATATCAATCTAATATTGAAATTTTATCAATAAAATTATTTCTTTGGGCCAGTAGCTCAGGGGTTAGAGCAATCGGCTCATAACCGATCGGTCGCAGGTTCGATTCCTGCCTGGCCCACCAAAGTTTTGAAAATTCTTTTTTACTTGATCTCGTGAATATGATCTGTTCCTTCTCTTACAAGTTCTTTTTTATTTTGATCAGGTATTATAGGCCAGGGTAGTACCTTAATTCTTTTTGACCAATCAATATACTCATTATTTAGTTCATTAACTATTTCAGGAAATTTGTCGGATAGATCATTGAGTTCTGTTCTATCATCAATCATATCGTAGAGTTCCCATCGAGTATTTTCTTCACATACTAGTTTCCATTTTCCTTTTCTAACAGCTTTATTACCTTCGTGTTCCCAAAAAATAGTTTTACTTCTATTTTGTTTTTCATTTTCGAATAAATTTTCATAGAAACTTTCACCTTCAAGCTTAATTATAGAGTTTGATTTTATAGAACTCGGATAACTTATTTCCGCGATATCATATATAGTCGCAGAAATATCCATGATATGTGATGTGCGTTCAATTATGTTGTTCATTCTAATTTTTTCTGGCCAATTAATTATAAATGGTGTAGATATTCCTCCTTCATGCACCCATCTTTTATGGAGTCTGAATGGAGTATTGGATGCGTTTGACCAACCAATGTCGTAACTTTGAAATGTATCTCTATCTCCAGGCTTGATATTTGGGTTATTTCCCATTTTGAGTTTAGTGCCATCCCATAGTGGTACATCAAACATTAAATTATCAGGGGTATTTGTGTCTTCTGCTAAAAATTCAGCGCAACCTCCATTATCTGAAAGAAACATAATTATAGTATTATTTCTTATATTATTTTTTTCTAAAGATTCTACGATTCTTCCAACTCCTTGATCTAGGTTGTCTATCTGAGCAGCATAAACTTGCATTCTTGAGGCTTCCCATTCTTTGTGCTCTACATTTTCCCACTTTTCTGCATCTTTATCTCTTTCACTTATATTCCAAGATTCCTTAATTATTCCAAGATTCCTTAAGTTTTTATACCTTTCTTGGCGTAATTTATCCCAGCCATTGTCATAGACATTTTGGTATTTTTCAATATCATCTTTTTTTGCATGTAATGGCCAATGAGGTGCAGTGTACGCTATGTATGAAAAAAAAGGTTTAGAATCATTTACAGATTCATTTATCATTTCTACTGCGTGATCGGTAATTTTTTCTGTATAGTAAAAATCATGCGTATCTACTTCAATTTTTTCATCATTATCCATTAAGGTTTTTGGTGAAAAATAATTTCCTCCACCAGCCATTGTTCCCCAGAAATGATCAAATCCTCTTTGATTTGGAGTTGGATGTTCCTTGTCTCCTGGATTCCAATTTTCATCGTCATTTAATGGAGCAGTACCCCCAACATGCCATTTACCAGACATTTGTGTTCTATATCCACCTGTTCGTAATACTTCTGCTATTGTAGCTGTATTGTTACTAAGGTAACCTTGATACTCGCTTATTCCATAATTCCCTACCATATGACCAATACCTGCTTGATGAGGGTATACACCTGTTAAAAGTGATGCTCTTGAAGGGCAACATCTTGCGGTATTATACATTTGGGAAAATTTTAGTCCATTTTTTGCTAATTTGTCTAAGTTTGGTGTTTTTATTTCTGATCCAAAGCAACCAAGATCAGAAAAACCCATATCATCAGCTAAAATTAAGATAATGTTTGGTTTTTGGTTCATAATTTGTACACCCCGATAATTTCTTTATAAAGTAGAATTATTATTAAAGTTGTTATGTTAAGAAAATTTAAAAATAAATTTACAGTAATTATAATCACGTCGATAATATTATCAATATTGTTTTCATGTGATAATTCTGAAATAGTACAAAAAACATCTGAAAAAATATTCGAGGATGAAACTAATATTGAGGCAACTGTAGAATTTTTAGTAGAAGTAACGGTTGAATCAATTGAAAAATCAGAAAAAGATTTAATTAATTCTGTTGTAGGAACTATAACATCTTTACCAGAGCCAACTCCGCTACCAACTGCAACTCCTATGCCAACTGCAACTCCAATGCCGGTAATAGTAAAGGAGGTTATATTAACTCCCACACCCTTACCTACTCCAACCCCAACTATTGTCCCAATTTCTACACCTACACCAATCCCAGCTCCTATTTCTCAATCGGATGAATTGAGTTTAGCAGAGTTAGTATCCAAAGCCTCAAAATCAGTCGTTAAGATTTCATCAGCAAACGGAGTTGGCTCAGGAGTAATTTATGAATTGTCAGGAGAGAATGCATTTATTCTTACGAATCAACATGTTGTCGGATACTCATCAAATGTAGATGTTCTTTTATCAGATGTACAAAATTTTTCAGGGGAAGTGATGACTATAGATGTTCAAAAAGATATTGCTATTGTAAAAATTTGTTGTTCATCCGAATTTTCTTCTATAGATTTTGCAAATGAACAAGAAATAAAGCTTGGAGAAACTGTGGCTGCTTTAGGTTATCCCCTAGGTGCTTCTTCAATCCGAGTATCTAAGGGAATAGTTTCTGGAGTTGAGTATGAATCAGATAGCGACCGTAACGTAATTCAAACAGATGCAGCAATAAATCCTGGGAATAGTGGTGGCCCTCTTTTACTAATGTCTGGAAAATTAGCAGGAATAAACACTTACAAAGTTATAAATTCTGAATCAGGAGTTCCCACTGAAGGAATTGGATTTGCTATTTCTATATCAACACTTTTAGGTATAACTAATTCAAACTCTAATTCCCAAAATGAATCTTTGGATCCTGAGCCACATCCGGACACAGAAAATGGTATTTATATTTCAGAAGCTTTTGGTTATAAGGTTAACGCACCCATAGATTGGATATTAGATACAACTAATCCAGCGTCAGTTAGTTTGTTACATCAAGCTACAAGTTGTTGGATGCGAATTCAACCCAATGATGATACTCCTGGATTTTTTGACATTAGTGATTGGTCTACTAGGTGGGAATACTCAGGTGAATCCTGGCAATTATTTATGGAATACATAGGTCAGTCAGAAATTTATCGAAATTATGCAGAAGACGAAGAAACCTTTGAACAATCAAATATGTTGAAAGGTTTGGAAATAATTCATCAGTTTTACACAGATGGAGTTCTATGGAATGATATTACTCATTTATTCTATAAAAATGACAGATTATGGCGAGTAACTATGTATTGCCCTAATAGTATCTGGAATTTATCTACAACAATACCTTATCGTAAGGCTATTACTGATACATTGATTTCATATAAACCTTCTAAATTAAATTAAGGTCCAAATCTTTCAATTTTTATATCTTGGTACTCAATTCCAACTCTGATCAACTTGCTACTTATATTTTCTACAAAATTACTACCTCCACAAACAAAATAAGTTGTCTTGATGCCTAAATGATTTTTTATTGTTTTTTTTAAAATTTTGCTATTTATTCTTGAATCTAAGCCTTTCCATGTTTCTTTATTTTCTTTAGTTAATGTAACTATAAGACTAAAGTTTTTATATAATTTATTTTTATTTTCTAACTCTTTTTTAAAAAGAAATTCTTCTTGATTTTTAGCACTATATATTAGTGATATTTTATTCTTGTGATTTTTTTGTCTAAGATAAAAAATAAAAGGCGTAATTCCTATGCCTCCTGCTATAAGAATTACTGATTCAGTAGTTTTATTTAGATTAAAATATTTTCCTATTGGGCCTCTAATTAATAAATTTTGAGATATTGATAATTTTTCATGTAAATATTTTGAAACCTCACCATCAGTAATTTTAGATATACCAAATTCAAATTGATTTGTGTAATTTGAATCAGATATTACAGAATAACTTCTTTGGGCTACGTAACCTGAATCTGATGTGAGTTTTATATCAAAATGTTGACCTGGTTCTATACGATGTGGTTTTTTTGTTTCAACAGTAAATAACTTTACTTTTGGGGAAATTGATTTAATATCGATTACTTTTCCCAATTCCCAAAGTAATTTTCTGCTCTCAGTCACCCTGGTATCTTTGTTCTTTCCAGGGGTCACCATACATATGGTAGCCATATTTTTCCCAAAACCCAGGCTGGTCATTTTCTAGCAATTTTATTCCTCGAATCCACTTTGCTGATTTCCAAAAATATAAATGAGGTATGAATAATCTCACTGGACCTCCATGCTCAGGAGTAATATCTTTTTTATCATACTTGTAAGCTAGAAAACCTTTGTCATCAAGGATATCAATTAAGGGTACATTAGTAGTGTATCCACCCTCTGAATAAGCCATGATATATCTATATTTTTTCTTAATTGGAACAGTTTCGAATATATCTTTGAAAGATACTCCTTCCCAATTAGTTTCTAGTTTAGACCATTTTGTAACACAATGAATGTCAGTATTTATTTCTTTTTTGGGAAAATTATTTAAGTCTTCCCATGAAATTTTTGAAATTATTGTATCATTTTCATGTATAGTAAAATCCCATGATTCCTTATTAATATGAACAGTTGGGCCAGCAGACAGTATGGGAAAAGATTTTTCTAGATATTGTCCGGGGGGGATTTTTTCGTTTTTACTTTTGTTTTGACCAAAACCTTCATTGATCATAAGCACCTCTTAAGTAAACATTTTCTATGTTATAAATATAATTTTATACTATAAAATTATCAACAGTTAATATATTTTTTGGAGCAAATTATGAGATTAAGAAATAGAAACGCAATAGTAACAGGTGGAGGTAATGGTATTGGAAGGGCAATAGCATGTCTATTTGCAGAGGAAGGTGCAAATGTAATAGTCGCTGATATTGAACAGGATGCAGGTAAGGAAACAGTTGATTTAATTAATTCTAATAATGGAAATAGTTTTTACATTCCCGTGGATACATCGAATGAAGAATCAGTAAAAAATATGATGAAAAATGCCTTAAGTAAAATTGCTGAGGTAAATATTTTAGTGAATAACGCTGCTGCTTTTGTATTTGGAAAAATTGAAAACATAGAAATAAAAGATTGGGAAAAGGTACTTGGGGTTAATGTGATAGGTTATGCTAACTGTGTTAAGCATTCACTAGATTCATTAAAGAAGAATAATGATAGCTCCATAATTAATATAGCATCAGTATCATCATTTATTGCTCAGCCTGAATTTGTTCCATATAACACATCAAAGGGGGCCGTTATTCAATTAACTAGGTGTTTAGCCATGGATCTTGCAGAGTATAACATAAGAGTAAACTCAATATGCCCTGGTTCAATTAGGACAAGAGCAACTGACAAGCATATTAAATCACTGGGATTGAATCCAGATGAAGCATATAAAGAGTTTGGGCAAGATGCTCTCTTAAAGAGAATGGGAGATCCTAAAGAGATTGCTTATGGTGCATTATTTTTAGCATCAAAAGAATCTTCATATGTAACTGGAACACAGTTAGTAATTGACGGTGGTTTAATGATAGATTAATTTATTAAGTCTTTTAAGAATTTTATCTCATCACTATAGACATAAAAAATGATAGTAAAGCCTATTAATAATAGTATTAATGCGAATAAATTAACAAATCTTAGTACAAAAAACTTTGGTAAATGCTTAATTATGTATGAAGCAGTTAAAGTTATCCATCCTGTTGCTTTTAGCAAAGAGTCTTCATTAATTGAAGATATTGCCAAAATTAGGAAAATAAAAGCGCTAGCAAATCCATATATTGATGGTGTATACAAAAAAAACATTATACTTTAGTTTACCAATTAGTAAATGCCCCATCATTTCTTTCATAAAATGCAGGCCAGCCATGAGGCTCAGAATAGGAATTTTCTGCAACTTCAATATCAAATTCTACACCTAAACCTGGTTTATCCGGACACCACGAATATCCATCCTCCCACTCAATTTGTTTAGGAAATAGGTCATTTGAAAAAGAACCAGGTTTTTTTGGCATTTCTTGAACTCCTACATTTGTTGAAGCCATACACAAAGATACGCATGCTGCTGCACTAACTGGTCCAAGTGGATTATGAGGCACTATATCAATATAATGGGTTTCAGCCCAATGAGTAATTTTTAGAGCTTCAGTAAGTCCTCCTACTATACATAGATCTATTCTTGCATAATCTATTAGATCTTCTTCTATGACTTGTCTAAAAGGCCATTTTGAAGCCCATTGCTCGCCAGCAGCTAATGGTAGATTAATTTTGTCTCTTATTATTCTATAAGTATTTTGATTTTCTGATCTTATTGGATCTTCTATAAAAAATGGATTAAATTGCTCAAGTTCCTTACACATTGCTATGACATGTGCGGTGTCTAGTCTTGTGTGAACATCAAATGTCATTTGTATATCAGGTCCTACAGCATCTCTTACTTTACTCATCATTTCTACCGCAATTTTCATAGATTCTAAAGGTTCTAATTTTGTAGGTTGATTCCATGGAGCTGCACTTGATGGTACTTCTAATTTACCCTCAGTTTCTGGTTGACCCCAACGTACAAATTTCCATCCCTCATCTACTGCTTTTTTACAGTTTTCAATCAACTCATCTATTGTTTTTCCTTGAGTATGTGGGTATGAAATAACTTTATTTCTTACAGGGCCTCCTAAGAGCTTATAAACTGGCATATTAACTGATTTACCCTTTATATCCCAAAGTGCTATGTCAATTGCAGATATCGCACATGAGTAAACTTTGTCTGCAGGAAAAAAACCTCCCCTAAACATCATTTGCCATAATTTTTCTGTTTCCCATGGATCAGATCCAATCACCAATTCACTCAGATGATCTATAGCATTTTTTACAGCCTTACCCCAATTTCTAATTCCCACTTCACCAAGACCGTGATGTCCTGCGTCTGTATCTACTCTTACTATAAAATAAGATCTTCCTTCTTTGTCTGTTACCGGGAAACTTCTAATTTGTGTAACTTTCATTACATTTTCCTTTCTTTTACCAATTTGTAAATGACCCATCTGGTCTATATAAATTACCACCTGACCTTGATGGTTCTACTGCACATCTTTCTGCTTCTTCAATACTGAAATCTACTCCCAATCCAGGCACATCAGGACACCATGAATATCCTTCATCCCACTCTATTTGCTTAGGAAATAATTTGTTGTCTAGTGAACCAGGTTTTGTAGGCATTTCTTGAACTCCTACATTGGTTGATGCCATGCACAAAGAAACGCAGGCTGCTGCACTAACTGGCCCTAGAGGATTGTGAGGAACTATATCAATGTAATGAGTTTCTGCCCAATGTGTAATTTTTAAGGCTTCAGTAATTCCTCCAACGATACATAGATCTATTCTTGCATAATCTATTAGATCTTCTTCTATTACCTGTCTAAATGGCCACTTTGAACCCCATTGTTCTCCCGCGGCTAACGGTAAGTTTATTTTTTTTCTTAAGAGTTTGTACACATCGGGATTTTCAGATCTGGTTGGATCTTCAATAAAAAACGGTTTATATTTTTCTAATTCTTTACACATTTCAATTGTCAATGTTGGATTTAATCTTGTATGAACATCAAAGCATAATTGAATATCATTTCCAAAGTTTTTTCTCACTTCTTCAAAAGAATTTATAGATATCTGAATTGATTTTAGTGGATCAAACGTTGCATTATTATTTTTATCAAAAGGTTCAGTTTCCAATTGATGCCATCTAAGAAATTTCCAGCCAGCATCAATGTGTTTTTTTGCACTTTCTAACAAATCTGGGATATTCATTCCTTGTACATGAGGATAAGAAATAACTTTATCTCTAACTGGGCCTCCTAATAACTTATATACAGGCTTATCTATAGATTTTCCTTTTATATCCCAAAGAGCAATGTCTATAGCTGAGATCGCACAAGAGTAAACTGTATCTGCTGGGAAAAATCCACCCCTAAACATTTTTTGCCATAGTTTTTCAGATTCCCAAGGATCTTCATCAATAAGTATTTCTGACAAGTGGTCAACTGCACTCATTATTGCAGATCCCCAACCTTTTATACCAACTTCTCCTAATCCATAATACTCAGTATTTGTACTTACTTTTACTATAAAATATATTCTCCCACTTTCACCTCTAACATTAAATGATTCAATTTTTTTTATTTTCATATTTAGTAAATTCCTTTGAAATTCTTGATAATAATATATCCTAAAGTTAGATTAATTACCTACAAAAATTATACTTTTTTATAATTTTGTGCTATCTTTTTTGTATATTTACAAATTTGTAACAATTTTGTAACAATTTAGTTTGCCGAAAGGAGAATTTTATGGCAGCAAAAAAAATGGAGAATATTGGGATTGTCTGGTTGATTCTTGGTCCAGTCTTAATAGTTCTATTCAATTTATTACAACCGCACGTAGGTATTCAACCCACTGATCCGCAAAATGCGGAAGCTTACTTGGGTAAATTAGCGGCAAATGGAGATTCTATTAGAATTTATTCTATATTAATTTTATTTGGTTTTATTATTTACACAGGTGGAATTTTACGACTTTCATCAATAACACCAGATGGAGAAGCTAAAATTCGTATGAACGCGGCGTTAATTTTGACTGTTGCAAGCTTAGCACTCTCAGCTGTTTTTATTGGATTAACTCTTGGAGAAACTGATTTGGCTGAAAAAGGAGCCGCCGCTGCAGCAGCTGGAAATGCAGCAGGGTCTGCAACTTATATGGGTTATGCTGGAACATTACATGCTGCTGCATTTGGAGTAAATCAGGCATTTGTTTATGTTGCATCTTTATCTGTACTTGTACTGGGGCTAGCTTCTATTGAGGCTAAAATAATTAATGTAAGGTTATCTCAAGCTATAGCATTGGTTGGACTAGTAGGCATTGTAGTTACATCAATTTGGAATATTAATACTGAAGAAGGAGTTACTATTGTAGGATACTTGTATCTTATTTGGGCACTATTAATTATTTCTTCAGGAGTAACTATTTACAGAAATAAAAATAAATAGATATCTAATTTACAAATAAATTTACAAATGAAGCGTGATAAAAGTTCATCACGCTTCATTTGTTTAAAATCACAAAATCTTGTTTGATATTTATACTACTGCTATGATACGTTTTTCAGTAATATTGAATTATGATTTGGAACTATAGTAAATTCATATCTCGATTTATATATTTAAGTATTTTCATAATGATTATACTTTTATCAACTAATCTAAATTTCCAAAAGATTTTTGCCCAAGAAATTCAGGAACAAAAAAAGTACAATTCAATCATTATTGATGAGCAGATAATTAAGTCAAATATTGATGAAATAGCACTAAATACTGCTCTGGGTATTATAGGAAAGAACACAAAAATTGAAAATATTTTTGTTGGAACCTTTGATTCTAATAGTACTATGATTGATTTTTATTCTGAAACAGATAATGATGGAAAATGGATTGATAATTTGCTAATTTCCTTAGAAAATACTTCAAAAAACTCCTCTAATTTAAGATCTGATCAACTTGGTGCTCTTACGGATATCTACTCTGAATTTAATAAATTGGATGCTGTTTCTGGATCAAATGTATTGATAATTACTCCTGGAAGAATAACAGGAGAATCAGAGAAAACAAGAGAAAGATTTAAAAATATAGGGGAGTTGTTTGCCTTAGAAGGGTGGACAATCGATGTAGTTACCTTGCCATCTTCAGATATTGTTTCAAGAGAATTAATGGGAGAAATATCCTCCTCTTCATCAGGTAATTTTTTTGATCTCGGTACTCTGGGTGGATTTGGTAGCTTTGTAAATTATATAAATGAACAAAACTATACTGAAATTATGAGATCCGAACTAGGGAAGAATAATCCAAAGCTTATCCCCATTGATATTTCTCCATTTACTCAATCTTTATCTATATTGCTAGTCAAAGAAAACTTTGATACGGAAATTTCTTTATTTTCTCCTAATGGAACAAAAGCATTATCTGAAATGTCTAATGTTGATTTGTTAAAAACTATGAACTTAGATTTGATTACGATAAATAATCCTTCACCTGGTACTTGGAGTGTTAGATCAGTTAGTGAAACTGGTGGAGAAATAAATTTATACTCTGAAATTCTAAACCCTCTAGAATTAAGGATAATTGAAGCTCCGCCATTTCCAAAAAGCGAGCCGATTCTAATTGAAGCTTCAATTTATATAGATGATAATCCACAAATAATAACTGATGCAATTATTCAAGCTACAGTCTCAAATGGTATAGATATAAAATCGTATAATCTAAATGATTCTGGGCTTTCAGGCGATAAAAACCCTGATGATGGTATCTACTCATTTGAAATTATTGATAATTTTGATCCCGGAGCTAATAATATTGAATTAGAGCTTTCCTGGCCTGAATATACATCTAAGATTATTACTAATGCATCTTTTCAAACTGAAATTTTCCCAAAAATTAATATTACTAGAACATCAAATGTCGAAGGTTCTAAGAATGAAAACCTGAATGTCGCAAGTATAACAATAACTGTTTCTGATTATCCATTTCTAACTAATTCTAAGAATATTTTAGGTACTCTATCAAATGGCTCTAATGAATATGATACAAGTTTCATCATGCTATCTGAACCAGAACCAGATAAATCATGGAAATTTGACGTTTTTGCAAAAATTTCTCAAACTGGGAATTACAAACTCAACTTAAAACTAGAAGATAATTATTTGGGTAGAGACTTTGAGATTTCTTCACCCGATACTGAAATAAGTGCAAATATAATTACCTATCCAATCACTTTATTTGGAATAAGGATTATATATTTATTTATACTAATATTAATACTATGTTTAGTTACATTATCAGTTGTGATAATACGAAGAAAAATTTCTCCGTATGGCTACTTAATCGATGATCAAGGTAAAGTATTAGTAAATTTTTATAATTTGGATAGATCACAATTAAATAAAATAATCTCAAAGGATTTTGTTTATACCTCGGAATTAAAAACAATTGCATTGAATTCTGGAGGATTTAAGTTCTTACATAATTTTGTGGAATTAAGACTTAAGGAAAATAGAGAAGATATATCAGTTAGAGTTAATGGAAAACCTGCTCCATCAAATATAAAATTAAGTAGCCGTAATCAAATAGGTGTGGGAGGTAAATTATTTAGTTTTTATAAAAGATTGCCCAACAAATAAAGTTACTTTTTTTCTATAGTTATTTTATGTATTTTATCCCCTTCTTCAGCATCAGACATAGGATCTCTTTCCCTAATAGAATTAACTACATCCATTCCTTCTATTATCTTTCCAAAAACTGTATGCATCCCATCAAGATGTGGAGTAGCAGTATATGTTATGAAAAATTGGCTACCATTCGTGTTGGGTCCTGCGTTAGCCATAGATAAAATACCTTCCCCATCATGACGCAAACTTGAAGAAAACTCATCATTAAATTTGTATCCAGGCCCTCCAGAACCGGTTCCAGTTGGGTCTCCTCCTTGTGCCATAAATCCTGGAATAACTCTATGAAAAGTTGTGCCGTTATAAAAGTTTTTTTCAGATAAATTAATAAAATTTTCCACAGTTAAAGGGGCTTCATTTGGGTATAGTATGGCTGTAAAATCGCCCTTTTCAGTTTTAAATTTTGCAAAATATTGTAATTTTTTATCCAGATTTCCCTCAGGTGGCGTTAAATTGTTCATTGAAGATCTCCTCTATAGAATACATTATATTTTCACGATTATAAGATATAAATAATTATATATTATTATTTCTTTAGGGTTGATTTTTTATGATAATTTTAATAATCCGATCACCAGGCTCTGAGGCACTAAATGGATCTCTAGGAGTAATTTTCATAACGTTTTCTAGCCCTGACACAACATGACCAAATATCGTATGCATACCATCTAAATGAGGTGTAGGAGAGAATGTAATAAAAAATTGACTTCCATTTGTACCTGGTCCTGCATTTGCCATTGATAATATTCCAGCTTTATCATGAGATAAATTATCATTAATTTCATCATCAAATTTGTATCCAGGCCCTCCAGAACCGGTTCCAGTTGGGTCTCCTCCTTGTGCCATAAATCCTGGAATAACTCTGTGAAAAGTTGTTCCATTATAAAAATTGTTTTCACTCAGATTTATAAAATTCTCAACTGTATATGGAGCTAAATCATCATAAAGTTGTACAGTGAATTTTCCTGAATCAGTATTGAATTCAGCGTAATAAGTTTTTGAAATGTCCAAATTTCCTTGAGGAGCAATAAGGTTATTTTTATTTTCTACTAAATCTGCATTATTTTTAGAATTTTCCGCACAAGATACAAAAAACATAAAAATTAGAATTATAGTAATATTAGGTAGAAACTTTTTTGAGTAAGTATATTTTTTCATTTTTCTACTTTCAAATTTTTAATGATTTAATAAATTTTAGTTCTTATCATGATTCTAGCATGAAAAAATATATTATAATGCGCAAGTAAAGAATAATAAAAATAAATTTATAAAAATAAATAAAATTAGTAAATTTCATGAACTTATATAAAAAAAAATATTTTGATTATTTAGATCTAGATATAGTTGGGTATGAAGAAGTAATGATTTTACAAAAAAAATTACATAAAAAACGATGTGATGAAATAATACAAGATACAATATTGGTTTTACAGCATCCTAATATACTTACCTTAGGTAAAAATGCTAATAATAGTGGAATTCTTGCAGATCAAAGTAAATTAAGAGATTTAGAAGTTGAAATACATCAAACTGATAGAGGTGGACAAGTTACTTACCATGGTCCTGGGCAGTTAGTTATTTATTTTATTGTAAATATAAAAAAATTAAATTACGGTCCTGTAGACTTTGTAAGAAAAATAGAAGATGTAATGATTTGTCTTCTTGCAGAGTATGGAATTAAGTCTCACAGGGTGAAAAAAGAAATAGGGGTATGGTTAGGTGGTAATGAGGGACAAAGGCTTAGTAATAACTTGAGAAAAATTGGTGCAATAGGCTTAAAAGTTTCAAGTGGGGTTAGTATGCATGGATTATCATTAAATATCTGTCCCGATTTAAGTTATTATGATTTGATCATTCCATGTGGGATTGAGAATATGAAATCTACATCTTTGTCCAAGGAAAAAAAAACAGATATAGATATGAATGAAGTTATTGAAAAAATCTTGAATCTGATTGAGAAGCACATATATAGGTAAGGACTTAAGTATGGTATTAACTAATAGCACAATAACTCATTTAGAATGTTCGTTAACTTCCGAAAAGTTCGATCATAATCTTTTACATAATCTCAGCCCGGTATCCAAAAAACCTTTATTTGCTAAATATGACCTAGAAAAAGCCTCAAAAACATTAACAAAACAATCTTTGAAATCAAGGGTAAATTCTATGTGGCGATACATAGAGGTTATGCCAGTAATAAACAGGGAAAATATAATATCGCTTGGTGAAGGTTTTACTCCATTAGTTCATTCAAAAAATTTAGGTAAATCTCTAGGAATGAAAAATCTATTTATAAAAGATGAGAGTAATAATCCAACTGGTTCATTTAAGGCGAGAGGTCTTTCTTCCGCAGTTTCAAAAGCTATTGAATTAGGCCAAAGAAAACTAACTCTACCTTCTGCTGGTAATGCAGCTGGAGCTTTGTCAGCATATGCAGCCGCAGCTGGTTTGAAATTTAAAGTATTTATGCCAAAAGACGCTCCACTTCCTAACAAGGTTGAATGCATAGCATTTGGCGCTGACGTGCATCTTGTAGATGGTTATATCAATGATGCAGGAAAGTTATCTATCAAAGCATCGGAAGACGAAGGTTTTTTTGACTTGTCTACACTAAAAGAACCATACAGAGTAGAAGGGAAAAAAACTATGGGTTATGAAATTATTGAGCAGTTAAGTTTTACTGTTCCTGATGTAATAATTTATCCAACTGGAGGTGGAACAGGTATAGTTGGGATATGGAAGGCTTTAGATGAGATGGAAAAACTGAACCTGATTGGATCTAAAAGGCCCAGAATGATATGTGTTCAAGCTGAAGGTTGCTCACCAATTGTAAATGCGTATAAAGAAAATAAAAAATATGCTGAGGAAATTATCAAACCAAAAACTTTAGCTGCTGGTATGCGAGTTCCTCTTGCTGTAGGAGATTTTCTTGTTATAAGATCTATCATAGAAAGTGGAGGTGAAGCAATAACGGTTAGTGATGAAGAAATGATTGAATCAGTTAAGATAATTTCAAAACATGAAGGTATTTTCCCTGCACCAGAGGGCGGTGCAACACTTTCCGCTATGAAAAAACTCATACAAAAAAAAATTATAGACTTGGATGAAAGAGTTGTTTTGTTAAATACAGGTTCAGGCTATAAATACTTGGATTCTATCGCTGAATATTTAAATTAAATATTTTTTTTCCATTCAATCACGTGATTATCAATGCCTTCAGGATATTTTTTCTTAAATTCATCTATTAGCATTCCTAAAACGTATGAATTATGTCTAGCACCACCATGAGGTCTACTTTTTCTTAATGTTCCCTCATGTATAAAGCCTAGATGTTCGAACATATTTTTTGCAGTAGAATTATACTCAGGAATATCTACCCATGCTCTATACATTTCTAAGTTTATGAAAATATGCTCTAACATTGCTAGTGAAGCAGCTGTCCCATAACCTTTATACCATTCTTTTTTGTCACCTATAAGTATGGATATTTGAGCATCTCCTAGTGCTTCATCTATCGATAGCTGTCCCTCTCCTATATGTTTATTATCCTCGATTCTGTATATAGAAAAAATATCCCTATGTGGTTCATGGTGAGGGTCATTGAAAACTTCATTCCACTCAGATTGGCTAGCATTAATCATTTTTTCTGGTTCATAACCTAAGTGTGCTGGGTCACCATAGGTATATCTACCAAACCATGCACCAGATACATCTCTGTCCTCTAGCCATATTTTTATTCTGGTTACATCTTCTCTAGTAACGGGCTTTAATTCTACTAATTGTCTCATTTGTGTATATTGCTTAATTTTTTATAGTAAATTTTTCAAAATTAAAATGTATAATCATTATAAACAATTAAAATTACTATATAAAGGAAAAATAATATGTCTGATCATTGGAAAATGGATGCTCAAATCGAATATTGTGTCCCATGTGGGTATGCTAATTTAGCAGCAAGCTTAGTAAGTGAATTATTTCAAGCAGCAGGACCTTCATTAGCTATATCATTAATTCCAGGTCACAGTGGAGCTCTAAAAATTACTGTTGCTGGAGAAGTACTTTGGGATAAAAAAGAGCAGGGTAGATCTCCTCACATAATGGAAGTTAAAGATATAAAAGCAAAAGTTGCTAATATGGTTAATTCTGACGCAGTAATACAGAAGAGCTAGTAATATAGCCTATAAAAAGGAGATTTTTTATGAGAGCTGCAGTCCTTCTTGAAGCTAATAAACCAATGCCGATAATGGAACTTCAACAATCTAAGCCAAAAACTGGTGAAGTTTTAGTTAAAATGTCCGCAGCAGGTGTTTGTGCATCTGATCATCATGTAATGACTGGAGAGGCACCAATGCCAATGCCAATCGTACTGGGTCATGAAGGTTCAGGTATAGTAGAGGAGATAGGTCCTGGTGTAACAAGTCTAAAGCCAGGAGATAAATGTATATTAACTTTTGCTCCAAGCTGTGGGTTTTGCCAAGCATGCAGGCAAGGGTTTTCAAATATGTGTGACACAAATCGTATTACAGGTACTAAACAATATGATGACACTTTTAGACTTCATACAGATGAGGGAGTCGAAGTGCACCAGATGGCAAAGCTCGGTGTTTTTGCTGAGAAAATTGTTATCCCACAACAATCCTGCTTTAAGGTTCCAGATGATTTTCCGATGGATGTGGCTGCTTTGATTGGTTGTTCTGTTACTACTGGTATTGGGGGAGTGATAAATCAGCCAAATATCAAAACAGGTATGTCTATTGCAGTTTTTGGGGTTGGTGGAGTAGGTCTTAACGCATTACAAGGGGCTAGATTATTGAATGCATCTAAGGTTATTGCTGTTGATATACATGATCACAAATTAGAATTTGCATATAATTTTGGTGCAACACATGTAGTAAACTCGAAAAAAGAAGATCCGTTCGAAAAAATAAACGAAATTATACCAGGGGGTGTTGATTTTGCTTTTGACACATTTGGTCATAGTATTACAACTGGTCAAGCTTACAACTCTACTAGAAAGGGTGGAACGACAGTTGTCATCGGTTTAGCTCCTGCAGGTATGGAAGCATCAATTCCTATGATTGACATCGTTCGAAATCAAAAAACTTTGGTGGGAAGTTATTATGGATCTATAGCTCCTCATGAAACTTTTAGCAAATTATTAGAACTTTACAGCACAAAAAAAATAGAGATTGATAGTTTGGTTAAAAGAAGATATTCTTTAGACGAAATTAATGAAGCTTATTCTGATTTATCTAAAGGTTTAGATGCCAGAGGTGTAATAATTTTTTAGTTTTTTTGAGTATTATATTCAAGAATAAAAAAGCTACACAGTAATTCTATAATTTAATCAAAATTTGGGTTGAACCTTCCTTTGTGTAATGATAACCTTTTTACAGATTAGGAAAATAAATAAATTTATCTATAAATGTTTGAAGAATATTTTAGACAATATGCAATTCTTATAATATTTTCTATAGTTGCTACTTCAGTACCTATTGGAATGTTGGCTATTAGCTTTATAGCTCAATTTATTAAAGTTAGGCCTTCAAGACCATCTGAAGTGAAACTTACAGCTTATGAAGGTGGTATGCAACCTTTCGAAGAAAGGCCAGAGAAATTCAATTTTAAGTACTATTACTATGCTATTTTATTTGTCGTTTTTGATGTTGAAGCTGTCTTCCTTTTTCCATGGGCAGTAAGGTATGGCATTTTGACGAAACAATTTGGATTAGTTGCTCTGCTGGGAACACTCATATTTTTGTTAGTTGCTACTGTTGGCTACTTTTATGCCTGGAAAAAGAAAAACTTAGATTGGATATACAATGAAAAGTGAAATTGGGAAAAATAATGCATATGGTTTGCCTATCTTAGACTCTTCAGATAGAGGAATATTAGAATCAATGACTACCGATATGGATCTAAATGAGGGAGATGCAGTAAACTCAATGAAATCAACCCATTTGGAGCCTTTCCCTGATCCTGTTTTAGAAGTCCCTGATGATTTGAAAAGAAATATTATCGTGAGTTCTATAGATTCTCTGCTCAATTGGGCAAGAAAGTCTTCAGTTTTTCCTCTTCAATCCGGCCT
>MDTE01071988.1_pt1 | contig 45623 bp, 43 predicted proteins | sample 811231 | NCBI WGS metagenome assembly MDTE01 (sample SAMN05326651, study PRJNA326480) | marine metagenome | isolation source: seawater | place: Indian Ocean: Red Sea | collected 2010 | reverse complement strand
GAAGAGGAATTGCTAGCGGTTATTGGTTTAATATTGGTTTTAAATCTCATGTAAATTTAGCTCTAAATACAGATGGAACTGTGGCTTTGACTGAGGGATCTACTGATATTGGTGGTACTAGAGCATCTATTTCTATGCAGGCAGCTGAAGTTTTAGGGATTCCCGCTGAAGATGTGAGGCCCACAGTAGTTGATACAGATAGTATTGGTTATACAGATGTAACTGGTGGAAGTAGAACATGTTATGCTACAGGTTATGCTGCATATTTAGCTTCTCAAAAGTTAATTCAAGAAATTGAAGAGAAAGCAGCATTAAAGTGGGACATTGATGTAGAAGAGGTAATTTATGAGAATGGAATCATTAAATCAAAATCAGATTCTGAATTAAAAATGACGTTGAAAGAGTTTGCTGATGATTCTCCAGGTGGACCTATTACAGCTAATGCTTCTGTAGATCTTGAAGAAGCAGGAGGAGGATTTGGAGTACATATAGCAGATGTAGAAATTGATGAAAGTACTGGTAAAACTGATGTAGTAAGATATACAGCAATTCAAGATTGTGGAAAAGCAATTCATCCTTCTTATGTTGAAGGGCAACTACAAGGCGGAGCTACTCAAGGCATAGGTTGGGCTTTAAATGAAGAATATTATATGAGTAGAGATGGAATCATGGAAAATTCTAGTTATTTAGATTACAGAATGCCTATTTCCTTAGACCTTCCGATGATTGATACAATTCTTGTAGAAGTTCCTAGTGAAGAACATCCATTTGGCGTAAGAGGAGTTGGAGAAACACCTATTGTGCCTCCAATTCCAACTATTTCTAATGCTATTCACGATGCTTTGGGGATTAGAATTTCTACTACTCCTATGAAACCTTCTAGTATTGTAGAGGGTTTAAAGAATAAATAATTTTTATGGCAATTGTTTATCTACCATATAAACTGAGACATTTTTCTATGGGATCAAATGTCATAGATGTAAATGGGAAAAATTTAAAAGAATTGATTAACAATCTAGAAAATTTATTTCCTGGAATCAAATTAGAATTAGTTGAGAATAACAAATTAAAGCCTGGCCTTTCAGCAGTTATTGATGGTCGTACTACTAGATTAGGATTAATTCATAAACTTAAAGAAGATTCTGAAGTGCATTTTCTGCCTGCAATTGCGGGGGGATAATTTGGTAGATCAATATAATGAGGATTTTCCCTGGAGAATATTCGTAAGTTTGAATGTTCCATATATTATTAGAAAAGAGTTATCTGAGATTAAAGAACTAATCCCGAACACTTTTAATCATTTTTTAAAATGGACAGATTTATCATTGATTCACTGTACATTAATATTTATTGGAGATTCTATAGAATATCAAGTGATATTGATTAAGAAAATCATAGAAGATATTAAGTTTAATTGTGAAATTAATACATTTATTGAAGAATTTGTGTTTTTACCAAATTTAAATTCTCCAAATGTTTTTATAGCAAAATTAAATCAGTCTCCTGAAATATTTTATCTTTATAATGAATTGAGATGTAAATTGTTAGAGAATAATTTTAAAATTCACAAAAAATTTCTTCCTCACATTACTATTGCTAGAATGAGAAAAAATCATTATAAGAAAGATCGAAAATCTTTTTCTTCAAATTTGCAAAAATTTGAATACCCGAAGAAAATTTCTTTTCGGTTTAAAAAAATTAGTGTAATTCGAAGTATTTTGAAATCTACGGGATCGGAATATAAAATTTTATCTGAGACCTCAATATAAAATGACAAAATATAAAATATGAAAATCTAATAATGACAGAAAAAAAGAAGCAAGAAAAATATTATTCTGATTTAGATCCCAAACCTAATTTTTCTCAAATAGAATTAGAGATTTTAAATTTTTGGCAAAAAGAAGATATATTCAAAAAATCTGTTAACCATAGATCTGATAATAATGAATATGTTTTTTATGATGGTCCTCCTTTTGCTAATGGATTACCTCATTATGGACATTTATTAACTGGTTTTGTTAAGGATATTATTCCTAGATATCAAACAATGATTGGTAAAAGAGTAGATAGAAGATTTGGGTGGGATTGTCATGGTTTGCCTGCAGAGATGGAGTCAGAAAAAGAATTAGGTTTAAGCGGAAGATCAGAAGTAATAAATTTTGGAGTAAAAAAATTTAATGATCATTGTAGAGAATCTGTGATGAAATACACTAAAGAATGGGAGGCTACAGTTAATAGGCAAGCTAGGTGGGTGGATTTTCGAAATGATTACAAAACTTTGGATCTTAATTATATGGAATCTGTAATTTGGGCATTCAAGAAACTTTGGGATCAAGGTTTAATTTATGAAAAAGCAAAAGTTATGCCTTATTCTTGGAAAGCAGAAACTCCACTGTCAAATTTTGAAACTAGACTAGATGATTCATATAGAGAAAGAATTGATCCTGCTGTAACTGTAAAGTTTTCTTTGAATGATTCTGATTTAGGAGATTCTGTTGATGTTTTGGTATGGACTACAACTCCTTGGACATTGCCTTCAAACCTTGCATTAGCTGTAGGCCAAGATATTTCTTATTCAATTTTTTCAAATGGAAATGATTATTTATTGATAGCAGAAAATACTGTAGAAAAATATAAAAATGAATTAGAAGGAATGGAAAAAATAAAAACTATTAAGGGAGAAATTCTTATAGGAAAAACTTATAAGCCAATTTTTGACTATTTTTTAGATACTGAAAATGCATTCAAAATTCTTGAAGCTGACTTTGTTAATACTGAAGAAGGTACAGGAATTGTTCATATGGCACCTGGTTTTGGAGAAGATGATCAAATTGTTTGCGAATCACATGGTATCCCTGTCAAAAGCCCAGTAGACTCAAGGGGAAAATTCACTGCTGAAGTTTCAGATTATGAAGGAATGTTGGTGTTTGATGCAAATAAAGAGATCATTAAAAATTTAGATTCTAGAAATATTTTATTTAAACATGAAGAATATTCTCATAGTTATCCTCATAGTTGGAGAACAGATGAACCTTTAATTTATAAAGCTGTCAATTCTTGGTTTGTCGAAGTAACAAAATTTAGAGATAGAATGGCTGAGTTAAACCAACAAATAAATTGGATTCCTAACCATATTAAAGATGGAGCATTTGGTAGATGGTTATCAGGAGCAAGAGATTGGTCAATTAGTAGAAATAGATTTTGGGGAACTCCTATTCCAGTTTGGAAAAGTGATAATCCTAAGTACCCTAGGATTGATGTGTATGGAAGTTTAGAAGAAATAGAGAAAGATTTCGGTGTAAAACCTAAAGATTTACACAGGCCAGCGATTGATGATCTTACTCGTCCTAATCCAGATGATCCTTCTGGTAAAAGCAAGATGATTAGGGTAGAAGAAGTTTTGGATTGTTGGTTTGAATCAGGATCTATGCCATTTGCTCAGGTTCATTACCCTTTTGAAAATAAAGAATGGTTTGATTCTCATTTTCCTGCAGATTTTATTGTTGAATATATTGCACAAACAAGAGGTTGGTTTTATACACTTATGGTTTTAAGTACCGCTTTGTTTGACAGTCATCCTTTCAAGAATGCCATAGGCCATGGAGTGGTTGTAGATGAGACAGGGTCAAAACTTTCTAAGAGATTAAGGAACTATCCTTCTCCAGAAGATGTTTGGAACAAATATGGTTCTGATGCACTTAGGTGGTTTCTTGTATCATCTCCAATTTTAAAGGGACATAACTTAGAAATTGATAGAAAAGGTTCTGGAATAGAAACAGCATTAAGGAAAGTTATAGTACCAGTTTGGAATTCCTTATACTTTTTTATTCTCTATTCGAACCTTGAGGGAATTAAGGGACAAGAAATAAAAACTTCTGATGTTTTAATTGATAAATATATTTTAGGAAAAACTAGAAAATTGATTGAAGATGTGAATTTTCATATGGAAACTTATGAAATCACAGAGGCATGTTCAAAAATTTCTGACTTTATAGATGTTTTAAACAATTGGTATATTAGGAGAAGTAGGCCAAGATTTTGGGATAGTACTAAGAGTCCTGAAGTATTAAGTGCATATAATACTTTATATACTGTGCTTAAGAATTTTTTTAAAGTGCTATCTCCATTTTTACCTTTGATTTCTGAATATGCTTACCAGAAAATTACTAATGAGAAGAGTGTTCATTTGCAAGATTGGCCATTAGCAGATAGTTTTGAAGAACAAAATGATTTAATCGAGAAAATGGATTTAGTGAGACAGATTGTATCAGTAGCACTATCTATTAGAAAAATTAATAACCTTAGAGTAAGACAGCCTATTAAGGCAGTAACTATTATTTCACCAGATTTAGATGTTAATTGGTTAGATGAATTTGAAGATTTAATCAAGGAAGAAATAAATTCGAAGGAAATAATTTATTTAAAAGAGTCATATTCTTTAGATGGTTATAATCTGAAATTAAACCCACGTGTATTAGGGCCTAAACTGGGCCATGATGTGCAAAAATGTATTATTGCTGCTAGAGAAGGAAGATGGGAGCAGGATGATCAAGGAAAAATAGTAATTGAAGGTTATATTTTGGAAGAAAATGAATTCAATCTCGACCCTATATCTAGTGAAGAAAAAGGAATCCAGAAAGTTTTGGATTTTAATGTATTTGTGAAACTAGATTTAAACATTTCTCCTGAATTAGAATCAGAAGGATTAGCTAGAGATCTCGTAAGATTAATTCAGAATATTCGAAGAGATTCAAATTTAGAAGTCACAGATAAAGTAGAAGTTGAAATTTTTTGTAATGAAAAAATGAAAGAATCTTTTATGAGCCATTATCAATATATATCAGAACAGATTTTGGCAGATTCTCTGCTATTCTTAGAATATGTTGAGGATAGTGAAAATTTGATTTCTGGAAAAATTTCTGGAGAAATAGTAAATTTATCTGTTTTGAAAAAATGAATTAATCATTCCTCTTAATTAATTTTATGTTAAAGGAAACATCTTTTTTTTGTCTTTTGCCTTTTAAATTTATGGAGCTTCCCAGTTTGTAACTCCACAATCTGCTATAAAATTCCCTGGTTGATTTTACTGGTTCTGATTCTACATGTGTAATTATATCTCCAGCTTTAATCCCAGTTTCAAAAGAAGGTGAATTTTCTTCAACTTCCATGATTAAAATTCCATCTATAGTTTTATATTCACAAGTTTTATATCCCCATTCACAATATGTTTTTGCTTGTTCTTTTGTTAGAGTTCCTAACTCCATCCCTAACCAAGGAACAATAACTTCACCAAATTTCATCAAATCATCTGTATATCTTTTAACTAGGTAAGAACTTATGGCAAACCCAATTCCTTCAGCTCTACTTAACAAAATTGTATTTAATCCTACTAGTTCTCCTCGTAAATTTACTAAGGGTCCCCCAGAGTTTCCTTGGTTGATTGCAGCATCAGTTTGAATCATATCAGTTAGGATCATTCCCGATTCTGTTTTAATGCTTCTATTTAATGCACTTACTATTCCCAGAGTTACTGTAGGGCCACCTTCTAAACCAAAAGCATTACCTAAAGCTATAACCCAATCTCCAGTTTTAAGACTATTTTCTTCGGAGAAAGAGAGTGGTTGTAAGTCATTAATAGGAATTTTTAATAGAGCTATATCACTACTTGGAAATTTGCCTACTACTGAAGCCTCATAAATATTTCCATTATGTAGAGTTACAGAGATAGTATTAGCTTTTGAAATAACATGATCGTTAGTAACTATAAATCCATCTTCAGTGATTATTACACCAGATCCATCTGCAGTTTGTGTTCTTTGACGGAGAAAAAAATCTCTCTCGACTGTTGATATATTTATTGCGACTACAGAAGGTGAAATTTTTGTGATGACTTTGTTTAAACTAGGTAAAATAATTGTTTCTTCTTCTATAATTTCTGTAGATAGAATTTCTTCATTTTCTACTTCTTTTGAAGAACAATTAACAAGTATTAATGTGAAAATAGTTATTAAAAAGATATAAAAATAGTTTTTTAACATTGTAATTTTTATAAAATTTTGAATAGAGTAAAAGATAGAGAAAATTTTATAATTGTTTTTATATATATAATTATAAATCCTATTTGACAATAATAAAAATTTTGGAATGATCATTGGAGAGACAATCAAAAAATAGAGTACTTTTAACTCCTAGGAATTCAGAAATTTCTTCTATAAATTTTAAAATCAAGAAGAGAAAATCTGTTTTTAGGGGTCCTTCATCTTTAATGTTGGTGGTATATGGCTTTCTATTCTTAATTTTTTTAGGTGCATTTTTACTTTTTTTACCAATTTCTCAGTTAAGTGATATTAATGTTTCATTTGTAGATGCACTTTTTACATCTACTTCTGCTGTTACGGTAACTGGATTAGTTGTTTTAGATACTGGTTCAACGTGGTCATTTTTTGGAGAATTGATAATTGTTATGTTGATTTTTATTGGAGGCTTGGGAATTACCACTAGTGCAGCATTTCTTATTTTGATAATGGGTCAAAAGGTGGGTTTTCAGAATTTATTATTAATTAGGGAAGAAATTAGATCTCAAGGTTTATCAGATCTCTCCTCATTAGTTTTAAATGTAGTATTTTTAACATTAATTTTTCAGATAATTGGTTCAATTGTTTTTTTCTTTTGCTTTTCTTTTATGGTTAAAGAGTTTGATGAATTTTCTATAGGTCATATGATATGGTTGAGTGTATTCCATTCTGTTTCTGCTTTTAATAATGCTGGATTTGAAACTTTAAGTATTGTAGGTAGTGAAAGTTTAACATTATTCAAATATAAACCTATTATATTGACTGTTTTTTCAATTTTAATAATTATTGGTGGATTAGGATATTTTGTTTTAAGTGATCTAGTTCATCATAGAAGAGTTGGAAAATTTAAATTTAGATTAAAATTGTTTTTAGAAACTAAATTGATTCTTCTAGGTTATTTGATATTAATATTTTTAGGATTTTTATTAGTTTTTTCTGGAGAATTTTTAAATCCAAAAACTATAGGAAATATGGATTTAAATAATAAAATTGTTAATAGTTTTTTTGGCTCTATTACATCTAGATCTGCGGGTTTTAGTACATTTAATTATGCTGAAGCATCAGGATTTACTCTATTAGTCACTGAAATTTTAATGTTTATTGGAGGTGCTCCTGCTTCAGTGGCAGGTGGAGTGAAAATTACTACCTTTGTTGTATTAGCTTTAGCAGTTATATCTTTTTTAAAAGGAAAGAGAACAGTTACTATTTGGAAAAAACAAATTTCACAAGAAACTATTAATCATTCAATAGTAATTATTATTATTTTGGGATTAATGATTCTAATATATATATTTTTTATAACTTTATTAAATAATGAGATACAATTTGATAAAATTGTTTTTGATGTAATTTCAGCTTTTACAACTACAGGTTTAATTACAGGGATTACTTCAGAAGTATCAGTGTTAAGTAAATATTTATTGATTTCAGCAATGTTTTTAGGTAGATTGAGTAGTTTAGTTTTAGTTTTCCTTCTAACAAATTCTAGAGATTCAAATTATAGTTTATCTGAAGAAAAAATAAGAATTGGTTAATTGGTATTTAGGTGAAATAAGTTGGCTAGTAGGCAAATAGTTGTAATAGGGTTAGGAAGATTTGGCACCAGAGCAGCAATGACTTTATATCAGCTAGGTCATGATGTAATGGCAATAGATCTTGATGATAGAAAAGTACAAGCATTAACTGGAGTAGTTACTCATGCTGTGAAAGCTGATGCTACTGATGAGGTGACTTTAAAAGAATTAGGAGTTGATAATTTTCAATATGCTATTGTAGCTATTGGAAGAAATACAGAGGCTTCTATAATGGTTACAGTACTATTAAGAGATTTGGAAATTCCTGTAATAGTTTCTAGAGCTCAGAGTGAATTACATGGAGAAACATTAAAGAGAATAGGGGCATCAAAACAGTTTTTCCTGAAAAAGATGGGGGTGCTAGTTTAGCTCATGATTTATTCCTCCCAGGTGTTGAACAATATTTGGAATTAACATCTTCGTTTGGCATAAGTAGAGTTCAAGTTCCAATAAAATATGTTGGTCATTCTTTGAAAGATAGTGGATTTAGTAATGCTAGAGATAAATATGGGGTTGTGATTTTAGCTATTCAAAGAAGAGATGATGTGATTTTGAACCCTGATGAAGATGAAAAATTTATAAATGATGATATTTTATTAATAGCTGGGACAGATGATAGAGTAGTAAGAGTAATAGGTACTCAAAGCTTAGAAAATGAAATCTAGGTAGTGTTTTATGTTGTTTGATAAAATTTTAGTGATTTTAGGGGATTCCTCTCATGATGATGTTTTGGCTGAGGAAATGGGGGATCTTGTAAGATCTTCTAGGGGCTCTTTAATTGCAATTAGACCTAAGATTATTTCGAGGAACTTTCCAGAAGATGCATCTATAAATGATTTGAATATTCAAGCTGATGAGCAATTAATAAATTTTGCAAAAAATTCGAAATTAAAAGAAGGAAGAAGGTTAAAATTGGAAAATCCTCAGTCTAGAGATTTGAATAGTGTTATATCTTCTTTTCTAATTCAAGAAAGTCCTGATTTACTAGTAATTCCTTTTGAACTAATTTTTAATAAAAGAAAACAAAAGGTTTTATTATCCCAGAATAGAATTGAAGATATATTGCTTGGAAATAGGTGTAGTCTGTTAATTTGGAAGCATCAAAAAAATATTTAGGTTTTAAAAATGAGAATTTTAATTTTTGGATTGGAGAATATCAGATTACTTTCAAATATATTTAATTTTGATGATCATAAGATTGTATTTTTGGTAAAAAATGATGAAAAAGATATTTATAATGATTTGATTGAAAAATGTGAGTTAATTTTATTTAATTTTAATAATTTTTCAGATATAGACTTTTCTACATTTGATCATTTTGATTTATTTATTGTTTCTTCTAGTAAGGATAATCTTAATTCTTTATTTATCCATAGATTAGACCAAATTTATCCTGAACATAATAAATTCGTTTTTATAAAAGATTCTAATTTTGCAGAATTGCAACGTGATTTTGGATTTAATGTTTTATCTACAGATGAGCTTCTTAGAGGAAATGTTATTGATATTTTAGGAGGATAAATTGATTAATGATTATGTCATTCTTGTTGGATTAGGGGAAATTGGTGTAAATATATTTAAAGAATTTGTTGTTTTTGGAAATGATGTAGAATTGACTGCTATTGACAACTCATATAATCGAGTAATGTTAATGAATGATTATGTGAGATCAAAAAATCCTCAAAGTGTTGATTTATGTATTTTAGGAGATCCTAGAGACCAAAATACTTTGATTAATGCTGGCTTGAAAAGATGTACTAGATTAATCTTAGCTCTTGATGAAGATGCTGATAATTTCGCTGTAGCTCAAACTGTAAAACGTGTAATTGAGAATTTTTCAGAAGATGAAAAAAAAATCGATATAGAAATCACTTGTATTGTTTCTAATAATGAAAATAAAGATTTATTCTCATTTCTAGATGTTCAAAGAACTTTAGGCACTTCTGATAATATTCTTAATATAGTTAATCAAATTTCACGACCTTTCCTTCCAATAAACATTTTAGATATTCAAGGTACAGATAATGCAATATTTACTATTAAAATTTCCTCTGACTCTAAGTCTTTAGGCAAAAAAGTTTTGGAAATTAGAGTTCCTTTTAAGATAATTTATCTTGGAATTATAGATTCTTATGGTAATTGTCAATTGGTGAATTCGGATACAGTTTTGAATGATAAAGAGATGTTAATACTTAGTACATCAAATAGACATGAAAATTTATTGAATAGATATTTTTAGAAGGTATTTAATGAGAAAAATTTCATTTTTAGGTCCTGAAGGTACATATAGTGCTTTTGCTTTAAATAAATATGATTCAGAAGCTTCAAGGGTTCCTTGTAGAACTTTTAGTGAGGCATTGGGATTATTAGAATCAGGCAAAGTAACTGATTCTATTGTACCGATAGAAAATAGTTTACATGGTTCTATTGTTGAGGTATTAGATTTTCTTATAGAAACTCCATCTGTAAAAATCAAAAATGAACTTTTAATAAAAATTGATAATTGTCTTCTTTCTAAATCAAAAATGGAATTATCTGAAATAGAAGTTTTGTTTTCTCATCCACAGCCATTAGGGCAATGTAAAGATTACATAAATCAAAATTTATCTCATGCAAGATTAGTAGCTTCATTAAGCACAATGTCTGCAATAGAAGATTTAGAAAATAGTGGATTGAAAGGTGCTGTAATAGGGCCCAAATGGGCTGCTGAGCAAAACAAATTAAATATATTAGAAGAAAAAATTGATGGAGATTTAAATAATATAACAAGGTTTGTGGTTTTAAGTAAAAAAGATTCTATCGAATCTACAGGAAACAAAAAGATTTCTATAGTGTTTAGCTTTGATAAAGATTCTCCTGGAAGTTTGTTTGAAGTTCTTAGACCATTTGCAATAAGAAAAATAAACTTAACTAAAATAGAATCGAGACCTACTAGAAAGCAACTAGGAAGGTATTATTTTTTTATTGATATAGAAGGTAATTTGAGTAATCCAGAAATGAGAAAAGTGTTGGATGAAATATTAAATTATACAAGTGAATTAAAAATATTAGGTTCTTATCCTAAAGTTAATTATGATTTTTAGATATCTTCTAAATAATCTTCATCTCTCATTTCTCCAGCTACTTTTCTGCCTTCGTTAGTAGCGGAGATTATTCTTTCTTTAGTGGCTTCACTTAGTTCTTCTGCTTTTTCTTTCCAATCACTTGTTTTATCAGAGATAATACTTCTTGTTTCTTCTCCAGATTTCGGTGCAAAGAGTATCCCCATTGTTAAACCTGCAATACTACCTAAAAAAAGCCCAGTGTAAAAACCTGCTCCATTTTTATTTTCAGACATTTGTCTCCTAACTATCTATTTTTCTTCTTTAGTCTCTTTTTGTTTATCTTTTGTGAAATTTTTAATCATTGATCTAAGTTTTTGGAATCCATTAGTGATTTTGAATACAGGAAAAGTAATATCGTCAATAATTTTATTTGAAATTTTATCTAAACGATTTGCAGTTCGACTAAGAGCAGCAATGGTTTTATTGATATCTTTAAATATTTTGAATATTAAAAACAATATTAATAAAGAGGAAGTAAAAACTGTTACTCCTGTAATTATTAAAACTATATCTCTTATAAAAGTAATTAATTCTCTATTTTCCATATCAAAATTTAAGGATAATTATATAAATGTTATCAATAATAGAAATTAGAGTAAAGTTATATTAAGTAAATAGTTATTAACAAAATTATAAATAATGTTAAACTAAGAAGTCTTTTAATTTTTTCGATCTTGTAGGATGTCTAAGTTTTCTTAGGGCTTTTGCTTCTATCTGTCTAATTCTTTCTCTGGTTACACCAAATTCTCTGCCTACTTCTTCCAAAGTTCTACTTCTTCCATCTTCTAAACCAAATCTAAGTTGAAGTACTCTTTGTTCTCTTATATTTAAACTTCCTAATACACTACCAACATGGTCTTTTAATAGATTATGAGATGCAGCATCGGATGGACCTAAAGAAGTAACATCTTCTATAAAATCTCCTAGTAATGAATCATCTTCTTCTCCTATAGGAGTTGCTAAAGATACTGGTTCTTGAGAAATCTTTAATATTTCTCTTACTTTTTCTGGAGATAGGTCCATTTCTTTCGCTAACTCTCTTGTAGTAGGTTCTCTTCCATATTCTTGCACTAATCTTCTGCTGACTCTTAACAATTTATTTATAGTTTCAACCATATGAACAGGAACCCTAATAGTTCTTGCTTGGTCTGCTATAGCTCTTGTGATAGCTTGCCTAATCCACCAAGTAGCATATGTACTAAATTTAAAACCTTTCCTATAATCAAATTTTTCGACAGCTCTTATTAGTCCTATGTTACCTTCTTGTATTAAATCTAAAAGAGACATCCCTCTACCAATATATTTTTTTGCAACACTTACGACTAATCTTAAATTTGCTTTTACTAAATGATTTTCACAAACTTGACCTTGATGTAAAATTTTTTCAATATGATTTTCATAAAGTGGCTCTAAATCTTCATCTTTATGATATTTGAATGTTTTCTTTTTAGATCCATATTTTTTCAAATCTTTTAATTTCGGGTCTTCATCAAATATTTCATTGACAATCCAGCTTGGAATTACATCAATTGTTGCAGAAAGATCGGCGATGATATTTTGTACTTCCTCTTCATTGATATTTAGGCTGTCAGTCATTAAATTGATAAGATTAAAATAATCTTCAGATTTTGAAGCCCCTGACAACAAAGATTTTATTTGATGATTATTTAAATAATTTGAAAGTGTAATATCTGATTTGCCTTTTTCAATATTTAGAAATTTGTATATAACATTAATTGCTTTTTCACTTGAAGATAAATATGCGAGTGTGTTTCTAATAATTTGTATATTAATAGTATTTGGGCTTTGATCTGATAGTAGAAGTAGGGATTTAGTGTCATTAATGTATTTTACTATTTCAATAATTCTAGCTAAATTTCTTTCTCCTTCAGCATTTAATAATTCTACTTTTCCAATTTCTCTAAGATACATTCTTACAGGATCATCTGTGATCAATTCTGTTTCTTCTAATGATGTCCATTCATTTAGATCATCTTGAATTTGATTTAATGAATCTTCAGAAGGTTCTTCCCAGATATCAAATTGGTTGTTATTCGATGATAATAGAGATTTTAAGAAGGGAGAGGTTTCATTTAATGCTTCTTCATCAGTAATTTTTTTGGAATCGAATGAAGTAGAATTTGTCGAAATTTCTTCTTGAATGTTTAATGAAAATTCCTCGTTATTATCTATAGAAGAGAAATCTTTTTTCTGTGATTCATCCATTATTTCTTAGATTCCTGAAGGGTTTTTATTTCTTTATTATCTTTTATTGCTTCTTCAATAATATAATCCCACTCTTCAACAGAGTGTTTATCTTTTTCTTCTATGCGTTCTTTCATTATTTTTTCTGTTTCTATTTTTCTTTCTTTGAGATATCTTTCTCGGATTCTTCTGATATAGTCATTCATAATTGTGATTTTACTTTCATGAATACTAGATGGTTGAGGTAAATGAAATATATTTTTTATTAATTCTAAAGTAAATTCATCAGAAGAATTATTTATATTGTTTAATATATCATCTAATGGTACATCAGAGATAATTTTTTCATATATATGTTGATATAGTGGAGAAAAGTATTTGGGTTCTAAAACCGTTTTCGCTGATTCAATAAGTTCTTGATTGGTGATTAAAAAATTAATCAATGCTTCGTCAAGTTTATTTTCATTGTTTTGCCATGATTGAGTAAAAATATATTTAGATTGGTTTTTATTTTTTTTAGGTTTTGGTAATAGTTGTAATTGGTCCCTGGTAATGTTTAATTTTTTTGCTAGATGGTCAAATGCTTCATTTTGTTCGTGAGAATTTTTTATAGTATTTATAATTGGATAAATTGATTGTGAGGCTTCAATTTTTTCAGTTTCTTCGGATAGATTATAAGAATAGTCAATATTTTCTATAAGATAAGAAATTAGAGGTTTAGTATCATTGATATGGGATTTCCATGATTCAGGATTTTCTCTAATCATTGTGTCAGGATCTTTTTCTTCATCAGAATCACAAATAAATATTTTTTTATGTAACAAATCTGGTTTTTCAAAGTTTCTTATAATTTTTATTAGATTATTGTAAGTAGCTTTTTTACCTGCATTATCTGAATCTAGAGATAGAATAATTTTTGAGCATAAAGTATTAAGAATTTTTAAATGATCATCGGAAATTGCAGTTCCCATACATCCCACAACATTCATAAAGCCATTTTCATGAGCGGTAATTACATCAAAATATCCTTCTACTATTATTACAGAATCTGATTCTCTTATTGAGTTCTTAGCCCAATTGAGGCCATATAGTATTTTTGATTTATTGAAGAGCTGAGTTTGCCTAGTATTGATATATTTTGGTTGATTTTGACCTAATGCTCTTGCTCCAAAGCCTACTAATTTATTGTTTTCATCTCTAATTTCTATAGTGATTCTATTTGTAAAAGCATCTTTCCAGATCTTATTATTCCATTTGACTAGAAGACCAGATTTTATTGCTGATGAACTATCTACAGATTTTGATTTTAAATGATCTACAAGAGTATTCATTCCATCATAATTTACACCTAAACCTCTTCTTGAAATTATTTGTTCACTAATACCTCTTTCTTCTAAATATTTTCTGGCTTTTAAGCCATTAGGTGTTTTCATCAAAGATTGAAAATAAGAAGCAGCTATTTCATTTGCATGTACTATTGAATTTATGTCTTTTTTTGACTCATTATTGTAATTCAGTTTTAAGCCAACTTTATTAGCAGCTATTGATAAAGCCTGAGGAAAATTTATATTTTCTGAATTCATAATAAAGTTAAAAATGTCTCCACCAGTAGAACAAGCGCCAAAACATCTCCATGTCTGTTTATCAGGGTATACTACAAAAGAAGGTGTTTTTTCATTATGGAAAGGGCACAGTCCTTTTAAAGCATTCTTATTACCAGATAAATGGGTATTATCTGAAACTAATTCTACTAGATTGAGTTTACTTTTTACTTCTTTTACTAGATCAGCTTTTGCCATAATAAAAATGAATGATACAGAAATATTAATTATATATTATCTGACCTATAATCTTCCATCAAACATATTTGTTGTAAGGCCAGGTTTTAGCTCTTCAGCAGTTCTTAGGGCAAAAAGATCAGTCATACCACACACATAGTCAGTTACAATTCTGTCTGAAGAGTTTGAAAGGGATTTAATATAATTAGGGACTAAGTGAATATTTTTGATGTAATAATCAAATAATATTTTTACTATTTCTTTAGATATTTTTCCTTCTTTTGTTATTCCTATTGGTAGATAAATTTTTTCAAACATAAAATTTCTCAAATCTGTGATAATTTCAGTTACCTTTGGAGACATTCTTATCCAAGGATTATTAGTCTTATTAGAAGAAATGTTACCTCTGCAGTCCCAAGAACTAATAATTACGTCAGTGATAATATTATTGAGCCTTTCACTATGCTTCAAACCTAAATGTTTTTTAGTTCTTTCTGGAAGATCATTATTAGTAATCATTTTTGCTCTTATTGCATCGTTAATATCATGTGCTAAATAAGCTATTGAATCAGAAAGTCTTACTATCTGAGCTTCAAGAGATAGGTTTTTAACTAATTCGGGTTTCATATAATCTCCTTGAGGTTTTGAGTGGTGTTTTATGCCATCAATAACTTCAAATGTAAGATTTAAACCTGATCCGTTTTTTTCAAGAATTTCTACTATTCTTACACTTTGTTTACTATGATGAAAACCTTCAGAATTAAGTTCATTTAATATACTTTCTCCTATATGACCAAATGGAGAATGTCCTAAATCATGACCTAAAGATGTTGCTTCTACTAAATCTTCATTTAAATTAAGTGCTCGAGCTATTGTCCTTCCTATCTGAGACACTTCAATAGTATGAGTTAACCTAGTGACATAATGATCACCTAAGGGAGCTATAAAAACTTGGCTTTTATGTTTTAGTCTTCTAAAAGCATTAGTATGAATTATTCTATCTCTGTCTATTTGATAAGGAGAACGTAAATTGTTAGATTCTTCATGATTTAATCTTCCTTTAGACTTTTCTGTTGTCATTGCTAAAGGAGAAAGCAATTTTTCATTTTTAGAATTTTGATTTGAAATTTCTCTTATAATTTCATTTAAATTTTTAATTTTTTCTTTGCTCATTTCTCATTCCACGGTAACTGTTTTTGCTAAATTTCTAGGTCTATCTGGGTTTAAATTTTTAATGATAGATGTATGGAATGCTATTAACTGTAATGGGATTGAAAACAGTATAGGGTTAAGGTATTCATCTAGGTTTGGTAATACAATATATTTATCTATTAAAGTAGGTATTAATTTATCTTCTTCAGATATTAGTGCTATCACTTCTCCATCTCTAGATAATATTTCATTAATTGAATTAATCATTTTTGAGTGTAACTTTCCGGATGGAGCTAACATTATTGTAGGCATAGAGGGTCCTATTAATGCATTAACTCCATGTTTCATTTCTCCTGCAGGATAAGATTCAGCATGTAAATAACTAATCTCTTTCATTTTTAATGCGCCTTCAGATGCTATTGGTAGCATATTATCTCTACCTAGATAAAGAAGATGATTACTTGAGCTTATTTTTTCAGAGATTTTTTTATATAGAGGTTGATTTTGGATTATTTCTCCTATCAATCTTGGTAATTGGTTTAAATTAGTTATAAGACTTTCGATGTCTTTTCTAGGAAGATTATGAAATTCCGATGAAAAAAATAAAGATAATATATAAAGTACAATTAATGAACTTGTAAATGTTTTTGTTGCTGCAACTGAAAATTCTTGTCCACAATTTAATGGGATACACACATCTGAAATTCTACTAGCTTGTGAAATTTCTTGTTCAACTATAGATATTGTGAAACATCCATGCTCTTTGGATTTTTCTATACATCTTATAGTTTCTGCAGTTTCACCTGATTGTGTAATAGCAATAATTAGATCATTTTTAGAGATCATTTTTTCGCTATAAAGGAATTCAGAGGAATTTTCTGCAATAGAGGAAATTTTTGTTATAGATTCAAAGTATTTTGCTCCAACCATACATGCATTAAAACTACTACCCATTCCAATTAATATAATTCTATTAATTTTCTGAAGTTTTTTTATATGTTTTTCTAGTTCATGAAATCTTATAGTAGAATTTTCGAAATTGACTCTATCCTTTAATGAATATAATGAAGTTTCACTTTGGTCATATATTTCTTTTTCCATAAAATAGTTGAATGAAAATTTTGAAATTTTTTCTTTTTTATTAGTTAAATGATGATAAACAGGTGAGATATTTTTTTTGTTATTTGAAATAGAGATTTTATTTTTCTTTATTAATGCTATATCACCATTTTCTAGTGCGATGAATTTATTTGTATTTCCACTTAAAGGAATCGTGTCGCTAGAAACTAATGAAAATTTTTCTGAATTACTTACTAACAATCCGCCTGAATTACCTATTTTTAAAGCAAATAATGTTTCTGGATCTTTGATAGAAAAACCAACAATTGAAGAGGCTCCTTGGATTTGTTGAGTTAATTTATAAATTGAAGATTCTAAAGAAGAACCTTCATTTAGATATTTAGAAATTAAATGTGAAATAATTTCACTGTCTGTTTCAGATTTGAAAATAAAATTTGCATTTAATAACTCTTGTTTTAATTGTAAGTAATTTTCTATAATTCCATTATGAGAAATGACCACATCAGAATTTTGGCTGATGTGAGGGTGTGCATTTGCTTCAGAAATTTTCCCGTGTGTAGCCCAACGAGTATGAGCTATTCCTATATTTCCTTTTAAAGTTTCATTAGATAATTTAGCTTTTAATTTCTTTGTATTGCCTACTACTTTATGGATGACTATTTTATCTTTATTTTCAATAGTAGAAATTCCTACACTATCGTAACCTCTATATTCAAGCTTTTTTATTCCTTCTATAAGAGATTGAACTGCAGGTTTATCACCCACATATGCAAAAATTCCACACATTCAATTTTCCTTGTTACTGTTATATAAATTTTTTGTGAATTCAAATTTATTTTCTTTATTATAAAATCCTCTATAATCTTGGGGGAGTAAATTAGCAATCCTAAACATTATTTCACTGGTAACTCCTTCCAATTCAGATTTATTATTATAGGATAATCCTTTTTTTAATATAAAAGGTTGTCCACATTTTATTTTTATAGATCCAGTAGGTTTTAGTACTCTAAATACAGAAGTGAGATGATTTGTTCCAGTAATACTAACTGGTAAAATTGTTGCTTGACTGTGAAGAGCTATCTTAGCTATTCCAGTTTTAGCTTTTAATAAATTTCCTTTACTTCTATGCCCTTCAGGGAATATAACCATAGTTCCATTAGGTTTGGATAAAATTTTAAGAATTGACTTAAATGCATTTAAGTCAGCTTTTCCTCTTCTTAATGGAATAGCACCATAAGAATTTAGTAATATTTTAATTATTGGATTTTTAAATAACTCTGATTTAGCTGCGAAATACAGTCTTCTATTAATACTTGCTGATAATATTCCTGGGTCAATATTTGCCAAATGGTTACTTACTATAATCAGGGGATTCTTTTTAGGCACATTGGTTAAATTTTCAACTCTGTATGATGTAGTAAATATTTTAAGAGTTTGACGTAATCCAATATTGCAAGCTTTATTAAGAAGACTCATAATTAATTTTTTCAATTATTTCATCGGAAACTTGATGAATAGTTTTTTTCTCTGTATCTATTATTAAGGCATTTTGAGGAACTTTTAAAGGTGAATATTTTCTCGACATGTCTGAATTATCTCTTTCTTTTAGCTCTTTAAGTACTTTAGGGTAGGGATCCTTTTCTGAATTTTGTGAAAATCTTCTTTTAGCTCTTTCTTCTGCTGATGCAGTTAAGTAGAATTTTGATCTTGCATTTGGCAATACTATAGTTCCTATATCTCTTCCTACTACTACACTAGAAGAATCATACACAATTTCTCTTTGTTTCTTTACCATTATTTCTCTAACTTCTTTAAAACTTGATATTTTAGATACATATTTTTCTACTTCAGGAGAATTTAGTAGCTTTGTAACGTTAATTTTATTTATTGATACTGTTGTAAAATCTATATTTGTAATATTTAAATCAAAATTCAAGTTTTCTAAATGAGATTTTATTTTATCAATTGAATCATCCTCAAGATTCTTATTTATTAGAAACCAAGTTAGAGCCCTATACATTATTCCTGTATCTAAGAATCCCATTCCTAGTTTTTCTGCTGTTAATTTCCCTACTGTTGTTTTTCCTACTCCGGCAGGGCCGTCTATTGTAATTATCATAAATTTATTTTTCTAATTTAGGTTTATTTGAATACTTTTTGGAATTTGCTTTACAAATATGTCAAAAATTATTAACGGATTTACATTCATATTTAATGTTTTTTTTGAAGAGGAAATATAATTTAATAAATTAAGAGTTTTGGAAATAGGAATTATGGAAGCAATTTTTTTGGTTTCATCAAGATATTTAGAGTAGATAATTTGATGATTTTGATTTGTTTGAATCATTAAGATATCTCTACACCAATTTGACCAGCAATCTAATTCATTTATTACTGAATCTTTATTTTTTTTATATTGCCCAGATAATTTTTGAGAATATTCTAATTGTTTTGATAAAGGTTTTCCCAACAAACTTAATATTCTTTCTATAGTTTGATTTTGATAATCGAGGATTATTGGATTTTCAATAATATCTACAGCTTTTCCAAAACAGCCTTGTGACAGTTTTGCTATTGTACTAAGATCTTCATTTTTTTCTGGATATGTCATTTCCAATAGATTTTCTATGTTTTTAGAAGGTAGAGGGAAAAGTTTATAAGTTTGACATCTTGATTTGATTGTTAAAGGTAAGGAGTCTAAAGATTGCACTAATATAATTAGTAAAAAGTTTGGAGATCCTTCTTCTAAAATTTTTAATAATTGATCAATTGATTCTTTTCTTAATAAATGGGAGTCTTTTACGATAATAACTTGGTGATTTCCGTAGAAAGGTTTTACTTGAGATTTTCCTAATATTAAATCTCTAACAACACATATTGAAATTACAGTTTGTTTTGTGGTTGGGCCACAACATTCTCTTCCATCATTTTTTTTAGGATTTGAGCAAACTGATTCTTTGTTAATAATCAATACATCAGGGTGATTATTAGAATTAATCCTTTTACATTGGTCACATGAACAATCATTTAATCCTTTTTCACCTTTACAGTTGATTTCCTTGGATATATCTAACGCTAGAGTAGTTTTACCCGAATTTTCAGGTCCAGAAATAATAATTGAATTAGGGAAATAATCAGATTTACAGACTTCTTTAAGGCTGTTAATTACTTCAGGATAACCTAATGTTTGCCAAGAACTAATTTAAACCTCCAGAATAAAAAGGTTAAACAAAATGAGAAAGTAAATCTTCATGAGTTTCTCTTCTTTTAATAACTTTATGATTTCCATTGTTAACTATTATTATAGTAGGTCTGCAGTACATATTATAATTGCTAGACATAGCAATATTATATGCCCCAGATGTAGCTGAAATAATCAAATCACCGTATTTTAATTTAGGAAGAAGGCTTTCATTAGATAAAATATCTCCTGATTCACAAAATTTTCCTACTACTGTAACTTTTTCTGTAGGTTTTTCTAAAATTCTAGTTACATGAAATATAGAATATTTTGATTGATATAGAGCAGGTCTAATATTATCTCCCATTCCTCCATCTATACTTACATATTTTCTTACTCCAGGAATATTTTTTATGCTCCCTATTTTATAAATTGCTACTCCTGATCTTGCTACTATAGATCTTCCAGGTTCTACAATTAGATGTGGCTTAGGCAATGAAAGTTCATCACATTTTTTGATAATGGTTTCAGATATGGCATTTGCATATTCTTTAACAGAAGGAGGAGTTTTATCCATTGATGTGTAAGAAACTGCAAAGCCTCCACCAGGGTTGAAAATTTTTAAGTTTAAACCATTCTTTCTCTGTTGATGAGCAAATTCTAATACGTAATTTATTGCCAACACATAAGGTTCTGTTTCAAAAATAGGAGAACCAAGATGAAAATGAATTCCTTGTAAATCTAGGTTAGACATTTTTGTAGTTAATTTGATTGCTTCTTCGGCTTGTCCTGTTTCAATAGGAAATCCGAATTTAGAGTCTAGCGTTCCAGTAGTAGTCAAAATATGAGTTTTAGGATCTACGCTAGGAGATACTCTGATTAAAACCTTTTGATTTTTTGATGATTCTGAAGCTATTTTATTTAATAAAGAAATTTCATCGAAACTATCTAATGTAATTGTTTCTATATTCCAATCTACAGATTGTTTTAGTTCTTCATATGATTTGTTATTACCATGAAAATTAACTTTACTTGAAGGGAATTTGGAATGTTGAAGTACAGATAATTCTCCTCCTGAGACAACATCTATGCCTAGATTTTCTTCTTCTAAAATCTTTGTAAGATATGGACTAGAAAATGCTTTTGATGAATAAGAAATATGAGAATTAGGGTAAGATTCTTTGAATTCATTAACGAATTCTTTGCAGATGTTTCTAATGGTATTTTCATCATATATGTAAAGAGGTGTACCGTAGTAATTTGAAATTTCCTCTAAGTTACATCCTCCAATTTCTAAGATACCTTCATCATTAACTTGAGAAGTCATTGGGAGTATGTTTTTTATATCTTCGTTCAACATATTTATATATTTATTTTGTTTAAATTATTTTAGTTTGTCTAATCTTTATTTGATGTAATTTTTTTTATTACTGAATTATTATGTTCCCTAAGTATTTCTTCAGCATTTAATCCCAGTTCTTTAAGGCTTGAAACTAGATCAAATAATTTTTCTGAAATTTCTTTTTTAGATATTTTATCTTTAGATTTTAATTCAAAAGTAATTGTTTGAGGGATTCTTTGTTTTTTGATTAAACTAAGTTTCTTTGCTCTTGAATATAAATTTGATGATTTTAATAATGATGGGAGATGGTTAGGTATATTTTTTATCAAAGATAGAGAATCTTCGTTTTCTTCTAGTTTAATTTTATCCCACTGTTTATTAACTTCATCTAGATTTAATTTACTTTTTGTTGAAGAAAAAATATGTGGATGTCTTCTTTTAAGTTTTAAGGTAGCTTTTTCTAAGATTTCATTTAATAAAAAACTTTTTTCTTTTCTGCCTATATCTGCATGAAAAATGATGTGAATCATTATATCTCCTAATTCTTCAACTATTTTTTCTGTATCATTTTCTTCTATTGCAGATACTAATTCATATACTTCTTCAATCAATAAAGTTTTTAATGAGTCATGAGTTTGTTTTTTATCCCAAGGACATCCGCTAGGACTTCTTAATGTTTCTATAACTTTGATTAATTTTTCGAAATCTCTAGACATAGTACTTAATTTCTCCTAAGTTATGGAAAATAATAATATATTTATATGTTTACAAGAAAATTAACTTTATGAAAGTATTACTTTTAATCTTTAAAGGATTTTTCGTTATAAATGTGCCTATACTTTTAGTAATTATTGCATCAGATATTGTGATAAAAACATCATTTATTTATGAATATGATTTTTGGAGATACAACATTAGTGAAAGTACTAATATAGATTTAAAAAATTTGAGAGAAATAGGTAAAAATATTAGAAATTACTTTAATAATGATCAAGAATATTTATCAATTGAAGCTACTGTAAATAATGAGAAAAAATATTTATTTAATCAAAGAGAAATTGAACATATGAAAGATGTTAAAAATCTAATCAATTTTTTGAATATGATAGGTTTAATTTTAGGATTTTCTTTAATAATTTTCACCTGTTTATTATCTTTTTATGATAAATACTGGAAAAAATCTTTCTTAAATTTAATATTTTTAAGTGGGTTGTTTAGTATTTTTTTAGTAGTAGGAATTTTGGGGATATTCTTAGTTTTTTTTGATTATTTTTTTATTTTGTTTCATAAAATTAGTTTTTCTAATGATCTTTGGATTTTGAATCCTAAAACTGATTATTTAATTATGATGTTTCCTGAGAATTTTTTTAGAGATGCTACTTATGCAATAGGAATAATATCCATTTTAGAATTTTTATTTTTTTATTTAATTATCAGATATTTTTTTAGAATTAGAGTTTAATTAAATTATTGATTTCAGTAATGTTTTTGATTGTGAAATTTTTATTTTGGGGCTTAGATTCATTATGTGACCAAGCTGACACTTCATTGTATTCATTATCTATCCAAATAGAATTGAATTCGCATTTTTTTGATCCCAAGATATCTGCTGTGTAATTGTCTCCTATATGAAGAATTTCTTGAGCAGGAACACTTAATTTTTTAACTGCAATCTCAAAAATATTCTTTGAAGGTTTTGCCATTTCCAATTCATTAGACAACAAGATAAATTGAAAATATTTTAGTAATCCAATTTTTTCCAAATATATCTTGTATGTTTTAGGAGAAGTAAATCCAGTATTAGAAATTAAGCAAATTTTGTATCCTTTTTTGTATATATTTTTAATTACTTCTTCAGCTCCATGAATTATTTCAGGTGGAAATTTAAGAAAAGCTTCATCAATAATTTTTCCTATTGAAATGGGAATATTTTTTGTAAGGTTTATTTTTTCCTTATTAGAAATTTTTTCTATTAATTGAATTACTCTTTCATCAAAATTTATATCTAATTCTTTATTATGGTCTTGAGTACATCTTTCTCTTATATAATTCAATGAATTTTTGATGTTTTCTAAGGTAATATTTGAGTTGATTTTTGATAAAATTTCGTAAATTTCATTAATTCTATATTCAGATCTTTTTTCAGCCATTCTAGAGGAATCTTTTATTAAAGTTTCCCACAAATCGAAAGAAACAGCTGAAATTTTTTTTTGATTCATATTTAAGATGTTTGTGTTTTTTTTGAACTAGGTAATAATAAATAATAACTAATTTTTTGAGTAAGGAAAAATATTGATAATAGTTACAGGATGTTCAGGTTTTATTGGTTTTCATCTTTCTAATGAGTTGTTAAATAATAATTTGAGTGTATTAGGTATCGATAACATGATTTCTTCAGGAAATGTTCTTCAAAATTGGAGACTCAAACAATTAAAAGCTAAGGGGATTAATTTTTTAGACGTAGATATAACTAATAAAGCAGAATTAAATAAAAAAATAAAAGAAACGAATTTTTCAGGAGTAATTTCTACAGTTTATCATTTAGCAGGATTGGCAGGAGTAAGACAATCTGTTCTGGAGCCAAAAAATTATTACAACAATAATATTATCGGTACTATTAATATGTTGAATATAGCTACAGAATTTTCCGGAGAATCTTTTGTTTTAGCATCTTCCTCTAGTGTTTATGGATCTCAAAAAAAGAGAATACCTTTCGTAGAAAATGAAACATCAGAAACCCCTCAATCTCCATATGCATTTTCAAAATTGTTTGCTGAAAAAATTTCTAGAGATTATTCAAATATTTCTTCTTTGAATGTATCTTCATTAAGATTTTTTACTGTTTATGGTCCTGCTGGAAGAGTAGACATGAGTATATTAAAATTTATCCATAATATCATTAATGATTATCCTATAAATGTTTTTGGAAATGGTTTTCAAGAGAGAGATTTCACATATGTAAAAGATATTTGTGATGGAATTATAAAATCTAGCCAAATTGATGGATTTGAAATATTTAACTTAGGTTCATCAAAACCTTATTCTGTAATTAAAGTTTTAAGTACATTAAAAGAAATAATTAACAAAGAACCAAAAATTGAATATCTTCCAAAACATTTTGCGGATGTAGATTATACATGGGCCAATATAGATAAAGCTAAATCACTTTTGAAATGGCATCCTAGTACTAGTTTAAAAGATGGTCTAGAAAAGACAGTAAATTGGTATAAAAATAACAAAAATTGGATAAGTTCAATTTTTGAAAAAATTAATTGAAATTATAGTCAAATTGGAGATAAAAAATTCTACTTTCTAAAATTTCTCTGAAAAACTTTAGAAATCATATTGATACTTCTATTGACTTAGCTCCAGGTTTAAATATTATTTATGGTTCTAATGGTCAAGGGAAAAGTAATTTTGTTGAAAGTATATATTTACTAGCTATCGGGAAAACATCAAGATCATCTATTGATCAAGAATTAGTTAATTATGAAATTAATTCAGGCGATAATTGCTCCATCAAGGCTATAGGATCAGATGGTCCAATTTTGTTCAATATAGAGTTTGAATTAAAACCAGATACAAAAAATTTAGATTCTAATATGAATGATTACAAATCATATAAGTATAAAAAAAGTTTAAAAATAAATGGAGCTAAAGTTTCTTTAAATTCTTTTGTTGGTGTTTTTAATGTTGTGATGTTTGAAGCTAATGATTTAATGTTAATTTTTGGATCTCCTATATTAAGAAGGAGATTTTTAGATATCCTTATTTCACAAACTGATATCCAGTACTTAAAAGCTCTTCAAAGATATAATCAGGTGATAAAAAATCGGAATAGAATTTTGAAGAATATTTCTTTAAAAAATTCTAGTTATAATGAATTGAAATTTTGGACGGATAAATTGATTGAAGATGGAAGTATGATTATGTATTCTCGACACAAAATTATACATAATTTATTTTATCGCACAAATATTTTATATGATCAACTATCTATAGAAAATGAAAAATTAGAAATAATATATCATCCTAATTTGAGATATCCAAATGATATAGATTTAAAAAATCAATTAATATCAAAAAGTGATTATGAAAAACTGATTTTCGAATCTATCGAGAGAAAAAAGAATGATGAATTAAAACTTGGAACTTCATTAGTTGGCCCTCATAGGGATGACTTAGATATAAGATTGTCAGGTTTTAATATTTCTAATTATGCTTCTAGAGGCCAAATAAGATCTATAGTATTAGCCTTAAAGTTAGCAGAAGCAGAAATTATCAGTGAAATTAAGGAAAGTGATCCTGTAATTATTTTAGATGATGTTATGTCAGAAATGGATTCGAATAGGAGAAGATTAGTTTTAGAATTAATTAATAATTATGATCAAGTGTTAATTACTGTTCCAGATAGAAAATTATTAGATCAACCAAACCTGAAATATTCAAAATTATTCAATGTTAACAAAGGAAAAATTAATATTTTATAAATGAGAGAGAATATTTTAGAAGCAAAAAAAATTATAGATACAAGTAAATACGTTGTGGCTATTACGGGAGCTGGGATTTCTGTAGATAGTGGTGTACCAACATTTCAAGGCACTGATGGCTTGTGGACTAGGTTTGGTAAACCTAGTTTAAATAGTTACTCAGATTTTATTAAAGACCCTGATAAATGGTGGTTGAAGGAAATAAAATACACATCTTCTCCTTATATTAATGAATTAAGAAAAACTCTTGAATTAGCTAAGCCTAATATTGGGCATAAAATTTTAAAACTTATGGAGGATATGGATTTAATAAAAATGTTAATTACTCAAAACATTGATGGGTTACATCAGGATTTAGGTACTAATAATCTAATTGAAATTCATGGTAATAGAAATAAATTTAGATGTATTAGTTGTAATTGGAGAAAAAATAGAGAAGAAAAGAAAATTACTAGAATACCTGATCCTTGTATGAGATGTGGGAAAATAATGAAATTTGATTCTGTAATGTTTGGAGAACCTATTCCTAAAGATGTTTTAAAGTCTTCTAGAGATTCAATTGATTATGCTGATTGTGTACTTTCTATAGGCACATCTTCTACAGTTAGACCTGCAGCAGGATTATTTTGGATTGCAAAATCTCAAAATGCTAAACTAATAGAAATCAATATTTCACCTACTAAATTAACAAATTATTGTGATGTAGTGATCAATGGTTCTACATCAGAAATACTGCCAGAACTTTTTGAGATTCTTAATAATTAATTTAATTGTATTTATATTTTCTGAGGATTCTAAAAATCAAAATTAATATAATTTCTAAGAATGCTTTTGAACCATTAGAAAATTTTACAGAGCTACTAGAATTGTAATACCACTCAATAGGGATTTCTTTAATATTTTGTTTTAATTTACTACTTAAAAATAATATTTCTACATCAAAAGAGAACCCATTGATTTTTTGTTGTTTAAAAATTTTCGAAGTAGTTAAATTATTAAAAAGTTTAAACCCACATTGAGTATCATTGAAATTTTTTAATAATAAAAATTTTACAAAAATATTGAATAATATCCCTAAATTATGTCTTATTTTAGGTTCTTTATAAACATGTGATTTTAAATGACTTCTATTTGCAATAATTATGTCTATAGAAGGATCTTGTTTTATTTCGTGTAAGAATTTATCTAATTCATCTATCGGCATTGATAAATCAGCATCACACAAAAAACTCCATTTTGCATTTGAAGAAAGAATTCCTTTTTTGACTGCTGCTCCCTTCCCCTTATGAGTGATGTTAATGACTTTTATATTAATATTTTTTGAAGCCAATAAGTTTGCAATTTCAAGTGTGTTATCCGTGCTTCCATCATTGATGATAATTATTTCATATTGGAAATCTTTTTCATACAAGAAATCTTGAATTTTTATTAGAGAATTTTCAAGAATTGAGGATTCATTGTATGCAGGAATAATTATTGATAAAAACATACTGTAGAACTATTATCCAAAAAATTCTTTATGCAAAACCTGGGCTGCTTTTTCTATATCAGAATCTTTGATAATACATGTGATTCTTATTTCAGAGGTTGTAATCATTTCTATATTGACTGTTGCATCAGCTAAATTTTTAAACATTTTAGCAGCATAACCTGGTTGATTTTGAATTCCTGTACCTACAATACTTATTTTTGCTAGACCTTTTTCGCTACTAATATTTTTTGAGTTAATTTGATTGGAAGTATTTAATAGTTCAATAGCTTGGTTTAGATGATTTTCTGACAAAGTGAAGCTTAAGTTAGTTTTTCCTTTATTCCCTGCACTTTGAACTATTACATCTACATTTATACCTTGATTTGCAAGAGGCATAAATATATTTGCTGCTACTCCAGGAGTATCATCTAAATCATTGATGGTGATTTTTGATATTTTTCTTTCTGTTGGTATTCCTGTTACGACTTCTCTAATTTCCATTTTTTTTGTTCCTGATTTAATTATTGTTCCTTTATTTAATTTTTCAGAATGTTTTACTGATATAGGAATATTATATATTGCTCCTAATTCTATTGATCTAGGATGCATTTTTGCTCCTAATGATGCCATCTCTAGCATTTCTTCAAAAGACAGATGAGTAATTAATTTAGCATTTTTTACTATATTGGGATCTGCTGTAAAAATGCCATCAACATCAGTATATATTTCACATGAAGAAGCTTTTAATGCTGCAGCTAGTGCTACTGCTGTAGTATCAGATCCACCTCTTCCTAAAGTCGTAATATCCTCAGTTTGTGAAATGCCTTGAAAACCTGCAACAATTACAATTTTATTTGAATTTAATTCTTTTTTAATTCTTGAAATTTCAACTTTAGAAATTCTTGCAGATCCATGATTTAGATTAGTTTTGATTCCGGCTTGAGTTCCTGTAAGACTAATGGAGGTGACTCCTAATTCACGAGAATTTATAGCCATTGATAATAATGTTGCACTAACTATTTCTCCGGTAGAAAGAAGTAAATCGATATCTCTATTATGTTTATTTGTTGATTTATTTTTAATAATTTTGTTAGCTTGATGAAGAAGTTGATCAGTTGTTTTTCCCATTGCGGAAACAACTACAATTATTTTGAATCCTTCAGAGTGGTTTTTTATAATTTTTTCAGCTATTTTTTTAATAGCAGTGATGTTTTTTAATGATGATCCACCGTATTTTTGTACTACGGTTTTATTTGATTTAGAAGACATGATTATTTTTTCACTTTAATATGTGCACCTTGATTGGTTGGTTTAGTAATAACGATTTTTCCATTAATATTGTGTTTTCTCGCACATTCTAAAAGTTCATATTTTATTGTCATTTCTCTACCTTTAGAAAAAAACATTACTGAAGGTCCTGACCCTGCTATAAATCCTGAAAGAGCGCCTGCATCTAATCCTGAATTTAAGATATATCTCATTTCTTTAAAATTTTCTAATCTTGCATCCTGATGAATCATATCTTGAGTAGCTAATTTTAATAGTGAATAATCTTTGTTGTTAAGTGAATTTATGAGTAATGCTACTCTACCTATATTGAATACAGCATTTTTCCTCTCAATTAAAGGGTTTAGTAGAGATCTAGATTTTCTTGTTTCGAATTCTATTTCAGGAATATAAATAATTAAATTTAATTCTTCAGGAATTGAAACTTTTGAAAAAACCCATTCTTTATTATCAAGTACTGAAATAACACATCCTCCAATCATTGTAGGTGCAATATTATCAGGATGACCTTCTTCTTTAATACCAATTTTGAGAAGTTTATCTCGTGAATTTTCTTTTTCATTTTTAAAACAGGATCCAATCAATAAGCCGGCAGCAATAGCTGCAGAACTACTTCCTAAACCTCTAGAAAGTGGAATGTTATTGTTACAATTTATTGAAATTCCATTTATATCGTTGTTAAAAAACTTTTTTAATTGAAAAAGAATTAAATTTTCTTGATCAGAAATTTTTTTATAAGATTCTTCACCAGAATATTTTATAATTGGGGATTTTGAAGAATTAAAATCTTTTTTAAATATAACTTTATTCCAAATATCTACAGCTATTCCTATAGAATCAAAGCCTGATCCTATATTTCCACTGCTTGCAGGTACATTTACTTCTATCTCATTAAAATTCATTTTTGAATTTGACCTAAATAGTTATATGCTGAGAGTGCTGAAATTGCTCCTTGTCCAGCAGCAGTCACAGTTTGCTTTAAATTCCCTGAAGCATCTGTTAAATCTCCTGCTGCAAAAATTCCTTCTATATTAGTTTCCATTAAATTGTTTACATGAACTTCATTAGTTGTAGGATTAATTTTTAATCCTAGTTGATTAGGGATTTTTAATCTTGGATCTGCACCTATCTCTATAAATAAACCATCAATGTTGATATTTTTTGTTTTATTACCATTTTCAGTTTCTATTGATTTAAGACCTGATTCATTATTGCCAATAATTTTAGAAATTTTGGTGTTAAGTAATATGTTAATGTTTTTTGATTCATCTAGATGTCTTAAAAGTACAGGTTCTGGTCTATAGATTTTGTTTCCTCTGTAAATAAGATAGACTTCAGTAGAATATTTACTTAACAATAATGCTCCTTCTATAGCAGCGTTTCCTCCTCCTACTACTGCAGTGATTTTGTCTTTATAGAGTGGAGCATCACAAGTAGAACAATAAGAAACTCCTTTTCCAGTTAATTCTTCTTCGTTTTCTAGATTTAATTTTCTTCTTTCTCTACCAATTCCTAAAATTATAGATTTACTTTCTATAGTAGTTTTTTCTGAGCACTTTATTAAAAAACTGGCATCTTTTTTTTCTATACTCAAAGCATTTTCATTAATGGTTTTTATATTATAATTTTCAACTTGCTGTTTCATGTTTAACATTAAATCATAACCATCGATTTCTGGTACTCCAGGATAATTTTCAATTAATCCACCAGTTGCAGTTTCTCCCCCAAAATCTTCTCCGATCATTAAAGTAGGTATTTGATATCTAACTGCGTATAATGCAGCTGCATAACTAGCAGCTCCAAGACCTATAATACTTAAATCTATATTAATTTTATCCATGTACTTAGTTTCTAAAGATTATAAACTTTATTCTTATAATAATTTACTTATACTTATAATAATCTACAAGTAAATTTTAAGAGCAGGGAATTTTGAAAAAGATTGTTGATACTATAATAGTTGGTGCTGGTCCAGCAGGTAGTCAGTGTGCTTATAATTTAAGTTCTCAAGGGCACTCAGTAATATTATTAGATTATAGGGAAAACATTGGGAATAAATTATGCACTGGGATTGTTAGTTCAGAATTTGAAAATTTTTACCCTGATGTTTCAAAATTTATTTATAGAAAAGCTTATTCAGCAAGTATCTTTTCTCCTTCTGGTAAGTTGTTAAAAATTAAACGAAATTCTCCTCAAGCATTAATTATTGATAGAGAAAGTTTCATTAGAGAAATAGCATTTAATGCAGAAAAATTTGATACTAAATTGAAACTAGGAAGAATTGTTGAAAAAATTGAAGTTAACTCTAAATTTGTTCATATCAAAGCTAAGTACAAAGGAGCACTAGAAGAATATACTTCTAGATCTTTAGTTTTAGCAAGTGGTTTTGGAAGTAGATTATCAAAAATGGTAGGTTTAGATACTCCAAAGACAAAAATTTTTGGAGCTCAGATAAAAATAAATTTTAATTCAATTGATGAGGTTAATGTTTTTACAGGACATAGTTTGCCAAAAGGTTTTTTTGGATGGATAGTTCCTTTAAAAGATAATTATTCATATTTGGGTGTATTAGGAAAAAATAACCCTAAGGAAATATTTGAACATTTTTGTAGTAATTTAAAGAATAGGTATAAAGAATTAAATTTTTCTAATAATGTTGATATTTGGGGTATTCCTGTTTCTCCATCATCAAAAATTTTTTCAAACAGAGTTGTTGGAATAGGAGATGTAGTTGGACAAGTAAAACCTACTACAGGAGGCGGAATTTATTTTTCTATGAGGTCTGCAGATTTAGCTTCTCAGGTTTTATCTGAAGGTTTAACATCAGATAATTTGTCTGAAGAATTTTTGTCTAAATATCAAAAATCATGGGAGAATATTTTTAAAAAAGAACTTCAGGTCGGTCAATTAGCACGATTTTTTTATGAAAGCTTAAGTGAGGATGAAATTAATAATATTATTAATTATCTCTTTGAATCAGGTGTGTTAGATAAAGAAATTTCTTTTGATTGGCACTCTGAATTAGTAATGTATGCATTCAAAACAAAAATTTTAAACTTTGTTAAAAGTCCTATGAAGAAAGCAGTTCAGAAAGTTATTTATTCTCTAAATAATTAGAATTTTTTGAAATAGTTTCTTTGATTGTTTTTAGGATACTTAATGAATCAATTTTATGATAACTTAATACTTCTTCATTAGAACCACATTTAGGTACTTCATTAATTCCAATTTTGAAATAGGTTTTTGGAAAATTAGATTTATCATTTTGTTGAGAAATATTTGACAGTAACATTTCACCTTGACCTCCACTTTCATAATGATCATCTAGAGTAAAAATAAATTCGAATCCTTTTATTTGTTCTTTTAACCATTCACTATCTACATAGTTCAACCAAGGCAAATTAATGATTTTAATTTTTATTCCTATTTTCATGAGTTCAGATCTTGTTTTTAATAATTCATTTATCATTACAGGACCATAACTGAAAATTATGATATCTTTTCCTTCAGCAATTGTAGTGCCTTTTCCTTTTTCAATTTTATATTTTTTTGGTAAAGAAAAATGGGTTTCTATAGGAATTGAACACAATCTAATATAAGAACTTTCCTTTAAGTCATTAATACAATAATTCAAAATCATAGATACTTCTTCAGAGCAACTTGGTTGTACTAATTCTAGATTTGGAATTCCTGATAGAGATGCAATATCTCTAACGGATTGGTGAGAGTGTCCAGGGCCTCCTGGGAGAATCCCTGCTAAAGAACCTACATAAATTATTTTAGAATTTTCTGTTGCATTATTATATATTTGCTCATTTGGCCTACTGCTTAAAAAACTAGCAAATGAATGAACTATAGGAAGAAAACCTTCTAGTGCAAGAGTACCTGCTTGAGAAACCATATCTTGTTCTGCTATTCCACATTCGAAAAACCTATCAGGAAATTCTTTTTCAAATGGTATTAAACCTGTGTCTAAAATTAAATCTCCATCTAAAGCAATGATAGATTTATTTTTTCTAGCTTGATTCAATAAAGAGATTGAATATTCTTCTATTAATGATTCTTTTTTTACAGAATTAGAAATTGCTGATTCAGGTTTATAAGAATTTTCAAGTTCAAAGTCCAGATAAATTGAATTATTACTTATTATTTGATTGATTTTAGAAGAAAGCTCATTAATAGATTTTGTAAATGTTTCATCTGGAATTGCTCCACTATGGAATTTATAGAATTCTCCAGGTTTAAGATTATTTGCTTCAAGTAATGAAACACCATTACCTTTAATCGTATTAGCAATAATTGCTGAAGGTTGATTACTAAGGATTAATTCATTTATATGTTTAGAAAATTCGAAAACATTATGTCCATTGATGTTAACTGTTTGAATTCCGAAAGAAGTTATTTTTTTCTTTAATTCTCCTAAATTGCTTGTATATTCTACAGTACGATCTGATTGAAATTTATTGTTGTCTATTATGATGATTAATTCATGTAAATTTTCTTGTTTTACTCTCATTAATGATTCCCAAAATTGACCCTCTTGTAATTCTCCATCCCCAGTCATAACGAAAACTCTACATTTTCTTTTTTTGAGTCGATTCGCTTTTATTATTCCTTTTGCTTTTGATATTCCCATTCCTAAAGAGCCAGTATTTGTAATTACATTGGGAGTGTTTACATCAGGGTGGCCAGGAAGACCATCGATTTTTCTTAATTTATGTATCAAATTAAAATCTATCAATCCTAGAGATGACATCACTGAATACATTGCAGGTGCATCATGGCCTTTTGAGGAGAAAAAATAATTTCTTGAGGCACTATTATTTAAAACATATTTTAAAAAAACCCATGACATTAAATCTATAGAACTGAATGAAGTTCCAATATGCCCAGAACCAGCATTATTTATCATATAAAGAATATTAATACGACATAAATAAGAAAGTAGTTCAGATTTTACTTCTGGTTGAATTTCCTCTTTTAAGAGATTATTAAATATTTTATGTGGCACAAAACTTAAAGTCATTTTAATTTTTAAATGGTTTTTTGAATATTTTAGGTAATGTAGCTTTTTCTGATTTTAAATATATTTCAGCTTTGATCCAATCTTCTTCTACATTTACATCTATTCCTTCATCATCTTTTGTGAAAAAAGGGATTATTTTAGAACCAGAAATATTATTTTGCTCAAAAATTACATTAGAATTTGCAATCTCTAAACTTGCATTTTGTACTAAAACTTCAGGTAAAGAAGGATATTGGGAACTATGTAATGGTTGATTATGTGGACCAGAAAACCCAAGATCTACGAAAGGTTTTATGAATTCTCCATCTAATGTCCACATTTTACAAGGATGTTGTAAGCATTTTTCAACTGCCCTTAAGGAATCTGATTCTGAATTGGAAAATAATTTGAAAGCTCTTTTAATAGTTCTGGCTTTTCTGAAAGGACTTGTTGGTCTAAGTATGCTAAATTGAGAATAATTTTTGTTTAATTTAGATAGTTCTTCTAATGCATGTTTGACAAATTCTATATCTGGAGAGGTATCTGTAGCATATATAGATGGTCTTAAAAAAGGAACATAAGCTCCATAATACTCTGATATTTTTTTTATATCTTTAGAGTCAGTTGAAACTATCACTTCATCAAAAACTTCACTATTTATAGCTGATTGAATTGTGTAAGCTATTAAAGGATGTCCATTTAATAGCTTAATATTTTTATTTTTAATTCTTTTCGATCCAGATCTTGCCGGAATTAGTGCTACAATATTTTTTCTAATTTTTTTAGACATTTTTTTCATTTACCAAGCTGTCCAACCTCCATCAATAATCAGATTAGATCCAGTCATGTAGGATGAAGCTTCACTAATTAAAAATAGAATAGGTCCACAATATTCTTCCCCTTTTGCCATTCTTCCTAAAGGAACTCTTTTTGAATATTCTTTCACGAATCTAGGGTCTTGTTCTGAAAATACGCCTCCTAAAGTTAATGTATTTACCCGAATATTTTTTTCTGCCCAATAAGTTGCTAGATATCTAGTGAAATTAATTATTCCAGACTTGGATACAGAATAAGCAATTGGTTTATAAAATTCTACACCTGATTTTTTAGTGAAATCATAAATTCTATGATCAGGAGATACTAGCCCATAATGAGAATTAATATTTATTATCGATCCTTTATTATTTTTTGCCATTTGAGATCCTATTATTTGAGATGTAAGAAATGTTCCTTTTAAATTAACATCTAAAACTTTTTCCCAGGATTCTAAAGGTAAATTTTCTAGGGGGCCAGTGTCTTTACTATCAGTGTTTGGAGATGAATCTAGGGCTGCATTATTTATTAATCCTGTAGGCTGTAAACCTCTATTAATAATTTGGTTTAGACCTGATTCAATAGAAGATTTTTGAGTAATATCTACTTCGATATATTCTATTTTAGAATTTTCGGGATCTTTTCCAAATTTTCCTTCAGAATTTGGATTTCCTAATATATCAAAATTAAAGATATTTGCTCCCTTAGAAGCTAAATAATTTGAATAAATGGAACCTAAATTTCCGCTACCACCAGTTATTATAATAACATCATTTTCTATCTTAAAATAATCTTTTTTCATAATTATTCTACTTGGTCTTTTTGGTTTGTTAGATGATCACATACTTCCCTTACAGCGCCATTTCCTCCATCGGTTTCAGTGATATATTTAGCTATTTTGATTAATTTTGGATGACAGTCTTTTACAACAATGGGAAGCCCGACTTTTGATAAGCATTCTAAATCATTGATGTCATTTCCCATAAAAGCTACTTGAGTGATTTGAAGATTTTTTCTTTCAATGATTTTTAGTAGTAAAGAAAATTTATTTTCTACAGAATCATAGCATTCAATATTCATTTTCTTACATCTGTTTTTCACTAAAGGATTTTTTTCTGAGGAAATGACTATTTTATCAATTCCTTGAGTTTCTAAATTTTTTAATCCAATTCCATCATATCTTGAGCACTTAACCATTTCTTTTCCATCTTGGGTAATATAAACACTGTTATCAGTGAATACCCCATCAAAATCAAAAACTATAAATTTTATGTTTTTAAAAATTATTGATGTTTGGTGATCTAATTGTTTTGATTTAATAGACATTTTATTCTATGTTTTCAACTGTGAAAGAAGAATCTTTATTTAAGTTTTTCTTTATTTTTTTCCCTAATATTTTAGTTATTTCAAATGGAGATATTCCATCACCAGGGGATTTAATAGATATGTCGTTTTCTGTAATGATATGACCTGCAGATAATTTTTTAGAAGCAACTAGTTTTTTACCCATTTTAAATTTTGATAATTGTTCTTCAGGATAAATGATTTTTTCTCCATCTCCTAAAGCTAATTTTACTTCATAGATCTCTTTAACTAGAGAACCCATCTCATTTGGAGTTAATGAAAATTGATGATCAGTACCTTTTAAAGTTTTATCATTAGTAAAATGTTTTTCTATTATTCTAGCTCCCATAGAGAAAGCTGCTATAGGTATAGAAGTGCCAAAGTCATGTCCTGAATATCCTATTACTGCATTAGGGAACTCTTTTCTATATTTTTTTATTACATTCAGATTTATGTGAATAGATTTTGCAGGATATTCAGATGTACATTGCATTATAGCAATTTGACTATTTATACTCGAGATGACTTCATAAGTTCTTTTAACTTGATCTAGAGTGGCTGCACCAGTACTAATAATTGTAGGAAGGTTAAATTCTGCTACAGTTTTAATTAAATTAAGGTTATTCAAATCTAATGAAGCGATTTTAAAGGCTGGAGTTCCTAATTTGTATAGAAATTCGGCACTCTTAATATCGAAAGGAGTTGCAAAAAAAATTATTTTTTCTTCTTTAGAATATTGAATTAATTCTTTAAAATCATTTTCATCTAATTCTAGATGCATTCTGTGTTTTCCATAAGTGGGACCAAAACTTTGACTTCCTGTATATGGAGAATTGAACATTTCTTCAGTAAAAAGATTGATATTATCTCTTTTTTGGAATTTTACTGCAGACACACCACTTTGTTTTGCTAATTTTATTAAATTTTTAGCATTTTCTAATTTGCCTTGATGATTATTTCCTATCTCAGCGATTACAAAGCAACCTGAGTCATCATTTATTATTTGGTTTTCTATCTTTAGCTCTCTAGGCATAATCTAACTATATATTTAGAATAAGGTTTTATAAAAGTATTTTAGTTATAGAGTTAATATATTGAAAGTAGTTTACATCACAAATGCAAGATTACCGACAGAAAAGGCTCACGGAATCCAGATAATAAGGATGTGTGAAGCATTTTCAAAGTTAGGTTTTGATGTCAGCATTATTCATCCTTGGAGGTATCAATCAGATCAGAATCATCGTATAAACATAAAAGATTTTTATAATCTTAAAGAACAAGTTTCTATATCTCGTATTCCATTTTTTGATATTTATCTTATAAGAAAGTTTTTGCCAAGCTTTTTATTTAGAATCATCTCATTTAAATTTGCTATATTTTGGGGAATAATTTCTTTGATAATTGCAAAGATAAAAAAGCCTAATATTTGTATTATGAGGGACAATACTCCATTTTCTTATTGGTTTTTTCAAAAACTTGGAATGAAAACAATTCTTGAATTTCATGATTTGCCCCCTAAATTATCTTTAAAAGTTTTTAAATCAGCTATCAATATACATTCTTCAATTTTTGCTGTTACAAAGAGTCTAGCAAGAGATCTAGAAAAGGCTTTGGGTTTACCCCATGAGATGGTTAATGTTCTACATGATGGGGTTGATTTAGAAACATTTAAATTAAATATTAAGGATTCTGAAAGATTGGGTGTGACTTATTGTGGATCTTTGTTGCCAGATAAAGGTATAGATACATTACTTCAAGCTTCTCAAATTTTACCTCATTTAAGATTTACTATTATTGGAGGGCATCCATCAGAAATAGATTTTTATAAGAAAAAATGGGGGAAATTTAATCTTGAAAATGTAAATTTTTGGGGTTTTAAAAACCCAAAACTTATTCCTAAATATCTTATTATGTCAGATTTATTAATTCTTCCTTCTAGTGCAAAGACTAAGAAATCATATTTATATACATCTGCGATGAAGTTATTTGAATATTTGGGAGCAGGTAAGGCAATAATAGCGTCAGATATCCCTTCGATAACAGAAGTTTTAAAACATTGTGAAACAGCCTATTTAGTTAAACCTGATGATCATAAAGAATTGGCTAAAGCTATTGAAAAAGTTTTGAAAGATAATGCTTTAAAAAATTTATTAGAAAGTAACGCAAAAAAACTATCTATGAAGTACTCTTGGATTGAGAGGGCAAAAGAAATGTTAGAAAAATCAAATATTTCTTATTAAAGATAACAATGAAACAAATATTAAATAAAAACATCGCTGTTTTTTCTCCTTTTTTAAACCCTGTAGGAGTAAAAAGAGCAACTTTTGGATTAGCTAAGGTGTTTTCTCAAAATGATTATAATGTGAATCTTTTGAGTGTTCATAAAGAATGGGAAGGCCTCAAATTAGAAAAAAATATGAAAATCACTTATCTCTCCACAAATTTTAAAAGGATGCCTACTAAGGGTTTTTTTATATTTCGTTTTGTTTCTTTATTAATTGGAATCAGGACAATTTTTTCATTGGCATCTTATTTGAAATCCAATAAAACAGAAATATTATTTGCTTCTATGATGCCTTCTATAGCATGGTTAGCTTTGAAAATTTCTGGGAAATCTAAAGAAATAAATTTTGTTATTAGTCTTCAAGGTTTTCCAAGAGAAAATATATTTAGAAAAATGGTTTGGAGAAAAATTTTTAATGATTCCAAAGATGTTTTTGCAGAATCAGAAGGATTAATGAAAAAAGTTATCAAAATGACTGGAGTTTCAAAGAATGTGAATTTTATATACAATCCTCACTTTGAAAATCAAAATGAAATTCAATGTAAATCAGAATTTATAAATTTAGACTATAAGTATATTCTTGGATTAGGGAGACTTACTAAACAGAAAAATTTTTCCATGCTTATCAAAGCATTTAGTCTTTTAGATCACTCAAATGGCCTTAAACTAATTATTATTGGTGATGGTGAACAAAAGAGTAAATTGAAAAATTTGGTCAAGAGATTGAAAATTAATTCACATGTTTTATTTTTAGGTAAAATAGAAGATCCATTTGGATATATTGAACATGCAGAAATTTTAGTTATTCCTTCTTTATGGGAAGGATTGCCAAGAGTGGCAATAGAAGCTCAAGCTTTAAAAACTCCTATAATTTCTTCTTGTGAAGAAGGAGGTTTGGGAGAAATTTTGATGAATGGTGATGCTGGAATAATTACAAGAAAAAATGATGTGAATGAAATGAAAAATTCTATAGAAAAATATTTGCAGAACCCTAAAATTGCTTTATTTCATTCGGAATTAGGATTAAAAAATATTGCTAGATTTTCACTTGAAACTTCAGCAAAAAAATATTTAACTAAATTCTCTAATTATTTTGAAGAAAATGTACCACAGTAAAGATATTACTGTTCTTATTGCTACTAAGGACAGAGTTAAACAAATTGAAAGGGCGATTAGAAGTTCTGTTAATCAATCAATAAATCCAAGAGTAGTTGTATTGGATGATGCTTCCAAAGTAAATATTAAGGATGAGTTAGCAGAAAAATTTTCTGATTTTCAGATTGACTGGATAAGATCAGATATGCCTTCTGGAGTAGCTGGTGCTAGAAACAAACTTGTCGAAAATTCTTCTGGATCCATAATGGTTTTTTTAGATGATGATGCATATTTTGAAGATGAAAATTGTTTAGAAAAAATATTAAAGAAATTTTCTTCATCTGAAGGTCTTGCTGCTATGGCTTTTAAGATAATTTTGCGTCAAGGAACAGAAGGACTACAAATTCCTTTTAGTCGTTTAGAAAGAATTTTCAAGAAAAATATTCATAATAAAGAAACTGAAGTATCGTATTATGTTGGCGCAGGACATGTTTTATTAAGAGAAGTTTTTGAAAAAATTGGTGGATATGATGATGATTTTTTTTATGGACTTGAGGAATTAGATTTAAGCTCATCTATTATTAAGGAAAGAGGAAATATTATTTATTTTCCATTAGTTAAGGTAATTCATGAACCTCAAAGGTCTGTTGTAAATAAAAAAAACCAATTAAAGGATGAAACCTACTATAGTATTAGAAATAGAATTTGGGTTTCTTATAAACATTTACCAAAAATTTATTTTATTTCTCATTTATTCATTTGGTGTTCATATTATTTCATTAAATCTTTGTTCAAGTTTCAGTTGATAAAATATTTTTTTGCTTTGAGAGATGGATTATTAAAATTAAAATATCTAAAAAGGAAGCCATTTGATTCTGAAAGCTTGAAATATTTAAAAAAGAATTATGGAAGGCTGTGGTATTGATATGGTCACTAAAATTTCTAAAACAGTTATAATTCCAACAAGAAATGAGGAGGAGTATATTGAAGATTGTATAAATTCTCTTCTTAAAGGATCAAATGTAATAAATTCCACTGAATTTATTATTGTTGATGGGAAAAGTTCTGATAATACTTTAAATATAATTAGAGAAAAATTTCAACATTTGAATTTAAAAATTTTAGATAACCCGAAGATATATCAAGCTTCGGCACTTAATTTAGGTATTGAAAATAGTTCTTCAAATATATTAGAAGTTGGCTCAGATTCTCAAATTATTATTAGAGCAGATGCTCATTCTGTTTATCCTGAAAATTATCTTGATCTTTGTGTAGAAGCATTACAAAAAAATCTTGAAGTAGGAAATGCTGGATCTATTCAGAAAGCAGTAGGTGAAAATTATTTCTCAAAAGGAGTTGCTTTAGTTATGAATTCAACTTTTGGTATGGGTGGTGTCAAATATAGAAAAACTGGAAATAAAAAATTGGAAAGTGATACTGCTTATCTAGGTTGTTGGTGGAAAGCAGATTTAGTAAAACTAGGTGGTTTTAATGAGGAATTTCAAATTAATGAGGACTATGAATTAAATATTAGAATAAGAAAATTTTTAAATAATAATTTAATAACTATTAACCCTGATTTAATAGTAAATTATTTTGTTAGAACAAATTTCTTAGGATTATTAAAACAATTTTTTAGATATGGTTTATGGAAAACTAAGACATTGTCTATTCACCCGGATTCTCTTAAAAAAAGACAATTAGCTCCAGTATTATTTGTTTTATTTTTGTTTACTTTAGGGACAGGAAATTTAATATTACCCTACCCATATTTACAAATTGTTAATTGGATAGCAGGAATTTTAAGTTTTTTTTGGTTAATAATGATTGTAGATATTTGGAAGGACTCTCCAAAAATCATAAATATTTTTTTAATCCCTATAATTGTTTTGTTGATGCATATTTCTTGGGGGTTTGGTTTTTTATATGGACTTTTAAGATGGAGTACAGGAAGGTGGGAAAAATCTTGAATACTAATAGATATAAATTAAAAAGAGTTTTGGATATTTCCATGATAATTGGGGGTCTTATTTTTCCTTTATTGTGGCCTTTTTGGATAATTGTGATTTTTATTGTTCCTTTATTAATTTGGTTCGAAGATAAAGGTCCAATTTTTTACTCTCAAGAAAGGATAGGAAAAAATAAGAAAAATTTTAAGATATTTAAATTTAGAACTATGGTACCTGATGCTGAAAAAATGACAGGTGCTGTTTGGTCTTCTAAAGATGATCCTAGGATCACTAAGGTTGGGAATTTTTTAAGAAGAACAGCAATAGATGAAATTCCACAATTAATAAATATTTTTAAAGGTGAAATGAGTTTTGTGGGACCAAGAGCAGAAAGACCAGAATTGCACAAAGAATTTTCTAAAAAGATTCCAGGTTTTGACAAAAGATTAGAAGTTACTCCAGGTCTTTCAGGTTTGGCTCAGATAAAAGGGTCTTACGATTTAAATCCAGAAGACAAATTGAAGTTTGATATCGAATATTCAAAAAAAATGAGTTTAATTTTTGACTTGAAGATAATTTTTATCTCAGTATTCAATAGTTTGACTGCAAGATGGGACTCTCCAGAAAATTAATTTTGTAATTCATTTTCAAGAGATGCAATTAAAGAATCCCAGTGATACTTATCTAATGTATGTAAATTTGGATGATCTTCTATCCAAATTTTGTTCCATTTTTTCGCGCTATCTAGATCTTTTTTTAGTACTGATGTCTTTATCATTGTTTCCTGAGATGAGAGATTAGTGGGAGATAGTTCAATTAATTTTTTAGATTTTTCTTCTATTTTGTTTATATATGATTGATCATATAAATAGATTCTTGTATAAAAATTCCACATAGCTAAATTCATATCAAAATCATTTGGATCTTTATCAAGACTATCTTTTGCATTTGATTCTATTACTGAAACAATTTTTGCTATTATTTCTTGTTTTTCTTCTTTAGATTTTGCAGAACTTAGAATTGAATTCCAGTCTATTAGAATTTGATATACTAAATTGGTTCTACCTAGAATAGACATTTCTGGAAAAGATGATAATTTATTGCTATAAATTTCAAGATCGTTATTTTCTCCTTTTGGAATTTGATTATGAGATGCAGAAAAAGGATTAATTATTAAGAAATAGAAACTAATTAAACTTATTGAAAAAACTGAAGTCACTAAAAAGTTTTTGAATTCAATATCTTTTTCTGAATCATATTGAATATTTGAATTTTCATGAAATCCTATTTGAGACCTTGCTAGAAAGGAAATTAGTAATGAGTATTGTATATAAGTTGATATTGTTGGAAATACTAAAAGATTATTAACAAAAAATGATGTTAATGCTCCAGCTATGAAAATGTAAAAGGTATTTTGATGGTTGTCTTTGAAATTTTTTATTATTGCATAAATTATCCATATCCAAATTAAGCTCCATATTGTAAACCCTAATATACCTGTAGAAGTTAGTATATCTAGAGGTCTACTGTGAGTTCTGTCCCATTTTGAAGGTGAATAACCATCAAAATCTGTTCCCCTTAAGTATTTATAAAAAATGTAAGAAAAATTTTCAGTACCAAATCCTAGAATAGGTTTTTCTTTAAAGGCTTCTAGTGCCATTCTATAGGTAATTTTTCTATTGTTTAGATCAATTCCTCCTTTAATCATATAAGATATAGATGGATGTATTTTGTACAATATCTTGTAAATAGAATTACACTTAGTATAATCTCCTCCTGTACTTAAACTTCCAGCTAAAGTTATTTTTTTACCACTGGGTAACTCATAATATTGTTCAGAAGTTCCATTTAAATATCCAAAAAAATCTGGATTGTCAGTGTTTTCCCATATTATTATTTCGTTGAGGGCTAATAATTTTTCATTACATTCAAAATTATTTTCTTCTAATTTATCTACATCAAAAATTAAATTTTCTATAGTAGTTTTCAATAATGGTCTATAGAAATCATAATTAGCATTTGGGTCTTGATATACAAATGGAGTTTTTATTTTAGTTCCAAAATCTAACATTCCATATTTGTAAAATTTTTCTTTATTAAAGAATGAATTATCAGTTTTTTCTAAGGTGATTTTTTCTAGGATAGATTTTGGTAAATTTTCTTCTAATATTCTATTTCTATATTTGTCTATTGACCAATCTAGAGCAAGAGTCAGGTACAAAATACTTGAAAATGTAATTATTAGGGAAGAGAAAAATAAAGATATAAAAGTATATTTTAAATATTTATTATTTATTTTAATAATTAAGAATGGAATTGTTACTAAAATTGCAGCAAATAATCCTAATAAAGCTCCTCTTGATCCACTTAATATTATTGTGAATAAACTCGCTGATATTCCTAGAGTAATTAAAGAAAATTTTAATAATTCTATTTTTGAATTTTTTATAAAATCTTTATTTGTTTTAAAATTTTTAATTATTAAATTACTTTTTTCTATTAATAACCCCAATCCAATAATTACAGTAATTGATAAATATTGAGCTAGGAAATTAGGATTTGCCAATGTTCCGTTAACTTTTGCATTTATGACTGCATCTCCAAATCCAGGGTATGATTCATTTAGAGGAAGATAAGTAATAGTGATAGGGAGAAAATTAAGAAAACTAAAAGGAATTCCTATAAATTGGCTTAAAGCAATTAATGTAACACAGCATCCTATGAAAAAATTTATTATGAATAAATTTTTCCATTCATCTAAGAACTTGAAAAAATTTACTGTTACAAAAATCATTAAGATTATATAGATTATTGTAATAATCCCTTCCATTCTAAGCCATGTGCCCCAAAAGCTTTTTGTAAAACTATTGCCTAAGAAGCTTGAAATTAAATTAATTATTAAAAAGGCAAATAATAATAGAATTATTGAGGGGATTTTTGGTCTTTCTTCTCCGTACTTAATTACTAAAATTAAGAAAGCAGTAGTTGAAATTATTATTAAGCTTCGAAACCATATAGCTTTTCCAACAGTAAAAGGATATATAGTTTCAGGTGATACCAATAAAGGAGTTACGAATAATCCAGAAATTGATAATTTTATAATCCAGATTAGGTATTTTTCCATTTCAACATAATGGTGAAGAGTTTATATAATCGATTAATTTAGAGTAACAGATTTTAAGAAAGATATTGTCTCTTTCAAGCCATGTTCAAATTTAGTAGTAGGTCTCCAATTTATTTCCTTTAAAGCTTTTTGTGTATTAAGAGTGATTCCTTTAATGTCCCCGGGTCTTCTAGGTAGATAATTAGGTTTTTTTGTGTAATTTAATATTTCGGCTAAATTTGAGAAAACCTCGTTAGTAGTGGTAGGGATACCTGTTCCTACATTAAATATACCGGAAACATTTTTTTCAATTGCTTTTTGTATGAAATTTACTACATCATTAACATAAATATAGTCTCTAAAATCGTTTCCATCACCGAATATAGATACATTATTATTATTCAACATTGAATTCGCAAAAATAGATACTACACCAGCTTCTCCATAGGGATTTTGTCTGGGCCCAAAAATATTAGCAGGTCTAACAATTAAATGTTTAAGTCCTTTTGACTTAGAAAAATATTTTATGTAATTCTCCACTGTTAATTTTGATAAACCATATGGAGATTTAGGAGAACAAGTGTGATTTTCGTCTACGGAATTTTCAAGATTTTCTCCATAGATAGCTCCTCCTGTAGAAATGAATACAAAGTAACATTCTTGATAATCGTTTAAAGATTCTAGTAAATTTAAAGTTCCTAAAATATTATTTTCAGCATCATTTTTCGGGTTTTTAGAAGATATTGATACACTTGTTTGGCTAGCACAGTGAATAATAATTCTTGGGTTATTTTTTTTGATTATTTTTTTGATATCAATATCATTTATATCCATTTGAATAAATTCAGCGTAAGGATTTACAAAATCACTATGATTATTTGTAGATAGATTATCAATAATTCCTATTTTGTCGCCTTTTTCTATAAATGTGTCTACTAGATGAGAACCTAGAAATCCTGCTCCCCCTGTAATTAACATTGAATTATTGTTTTTCAAACTACCTCCAATTAGTATGAAATATTAAAATAGATAACATTATAATACTCTATAAGTGATATTGATGATTAAAAGTTAAATTCTAGATATTTATTTCTGCTAAACTAGGATTAATAAGGATAGTAAAATTATGATAAAAATTATAAAAAAAGGCTCTATTACAACCCCAAAAGGATTTAAAGCTGGAGCAGTTTATGCTGGACTTAAAAGCCCTGGAGAAGATAAATATGATTTGGGAATAATTTATTCTTCTTCTCCATCAAATTGGGCTGGTGTATTTACTAAAAATAAAATTG
>MDTE01018883.1_pt1 | contig 45635 bp, 42 predicted proteins | sample 811231 | NCBI WGS metagenome assembly MDTE01 (sample SAMN05326651, study PRJNA326480) | marine metagenome | isolation source: seawater | place: Indian Ocean: Red Sea | collected 2010 | reverse complement strand
TGAAAACCCTCAGCGCCGATGGTACTTTGTCTTAAGGCACGGGAGAGTAGGTCGTTGCCGGGCCTTAAAAACACAGCTGCTTTTCAACGCGGGGTGGAGCAGTCTGGTAGCTCGTCAGGCTCATAACCTGAAGGTCGCAGGTTCAAATCCTGCCCCCGCAACCAAATACCCAGTAATATAATACAAAAAAAATATTATAAGAGAAGGCCATAATCAAAGCAGTCAAACCATTTGCCATTATAAAACAAGTGTTTTTTTCTTTTCCCTTCTAAAACAAATTTATTTTTAATTAATACTTTTTGCGACCCATAGTTTTTTGATGCACAACTTGCATAAAGTTTTTTCAAATTAAACTTTTTCTTTGCTATAGTAACTATTTTTGAAATTACATGTGAGCCAATGCCTAACCCCCAATAATTTTTATCACCAATCATATATGTTATTTCTGACCTTTTATGATTCTTATCAATTGGACCAAGGACTAAATTACCAATATGTTTTTTTTTTAAAAAAATTCCGTACAAGTATTTAGTTTTATTATTTTTAAAACTTTTAATATAGTTTAACTGAGATTTGAAAGTTGCCTTTTTGTATTGATTATTTGAAAACTTAGTAACATCAAAATCGCTTAACCACATTAAATAATCTCTTGTAAGATCTGTTGTTTTTAAGATTCTAAGATTTATGTTTTCAAGGACCATTTAAGAAGATAATAACATTTTTATATAAAATTTATATTTTTTTTTATTGACGTTCACTGTCTGAACAATTATTGTTCATCTGATGAACAAAGAATTAAAGTATATAGAAAACCAAATTAAGCTTTTTCATAAATTGGCAAAACCTGCTGATCAAACTCAAAGATCAATATCAAAAGAACTTAATGTGGCGCTAGGTGTTGCAAACACAATGATCAAGAAGTTTCTAAAAAAAGGACTTCTCAAATTCAAAGAAGCACCAGTAAATAGATATTTATACTACATAACTGCTAAAGGTTTTGTTGAAAAAGCAAAATTAGTCAAAGAGTTTGTCCACTCTTCGTTAAATTTTTATAGGAAGGCAAAAGCTGAATTTGAAAAAATTTTTTTAGAATTAAAGAAAAGTAAGTTTAAAAAGATAATTTTAACTGGGACAGGTGAGTTAACCGAAATTGCAATATTATCTGCTAATATGACAGAAACAAAAAATATAGTTGTATATGACAAAAATTATTCACATAAAAAATTCTTTGGGATAGATGTAGAAAACGATATTAAAAAATTTAAATTAAATAATAATAAGGTTGCATTTATTTTAACACAATCAACAAACTCAATGAAAGTTTACAAAGAGTTGTCTGAATATAATTTTAAAATTTTTAAACCTAAATTCTTATTCTTAGATTAATAATGAATGATAACTGGTTAGTAGTTAACACTAAATCAAATTCAGAGAAAAAGGCTTTTGAAAATCTTAAAAGGCAAAATTTCAATGTTTTTTTTCCTAAAATTAAAGAAGATTTTTTTGGTAACAGTCATCAAAGAATTATCACTAAACCTTTATTTCCTGGATACTTGTTTGTTCAATTTCAAAATCAATTGAATTGGTCAAAAATTAACAATACCTACGGTGTTTTGAAGATCGTAAAATTTGGTGAAATGCCAATTTTTTTGTCCAAGAAGATTTTGTTAGGCTTGAAAAAAAGATGCGATCAAAATGATTTTTTTTTAAAAAAATCATTTTTAAAGAAAGGAGATAAGATAAATATTAAAAAATCTTGTTCTTCTGCAATTGAAGCAATATTTGAAGAAAGGATTGATTCTAGAAGATCAATCATTTTACTTAATATTTTAAATAGAGAATTTAAAATAAGTGTTAAAAATAGATTTATTAAAACAGTTATTTAGAATTCTTATCATTTAATTAATTATTTCTAATTTAAAATAATTAGAACTGCGGTAGCTATGATTAATTTAATTTGTTAAAATAAAAAATTATGATGATGAATATTGAACCAAAAGTTAAAAAATTTATAAAACATAAGTTTCCATTTCTTGTAGATTTGTACAGAGACTTAAAAATAAAAATTGAGTTTGATGAGAAATATTGGAATCAAAAGCTAGAAAATACATATAATTTAATTGAGGATTTAGAATTAAATCCATATGAAAAAATTAAACCTAAAAAATACATACATAGACAGTTTTCAAAACATGCCATTGTGGAAATCAATAATACATGTAATTTGGATTGCGCTATGTGTCAAACAATGACGGCAACAAGAAAAAGAGGGAAGATGGATTTAGAAATTTTTAGATCAATTTTATTTAAACTTTCCAAAAAAGGAATAGAAACTTTAGCTCTTCATACACTTGGAGATCCCTTGGCTAACCCGCGTTTACCTGAGATTTTGAAAATAATAAGAGAATTTAATTTAAAGACCTCTATATGTACTAATGGGCTACTATTGGAAAAACATATTGAAACACTTCTAGAATATATTGATGTTGTTCCATCAATTGCTTTCTCAATTGATGGGTCAACTCCAGAAACTTATGAAAGAATAAGGATAGGAGGAAAATTTTCAAAATTAATTGAGCAACTTGAGTTAAGTAATAAGAAACTAAAATCAAAAGGAATGTCAATAAAAATTCACTTTACTTTATCAAAAGACAATATGAGCGAGGTTGGAGAATTTATAGAAATCTTTAGAAATTACGTTTCAAGACCTTCACATGATATAAGTTTTGGAGTTATAACTGGACTTGCTCCTGATAATAGTTATTTCAATTCTGTAAATCCATTCCCAAATTTGACACACAAAAATGTAATGTGTTGGAGACCAAAAGGCGATCCACTTTGGGTTAATGTAGATGGAACTGTGTCAGCATGTTGTAGAGATTATCACGGCGAATTAATAGTTGGAGATATAACAAAGCAAAGTTATGACGAAATTGTTGATGGCCAAGATTTACTTAATTTACAAAGGGCTCATGAAAAAAATGATCTTAAAAAATATAAACCTTGTGATAACTGCTACAGACCCGATAAAAGATTAGACGAAATTATGAATAATTTAATACAATATTTAATCTTTAAAAAGAACGATGCTCAGTCTTTTTATTATCAAACGTATGTAAATAAAATTATTGAAATTTTTCAAGGTAATGGAAATTATAAATTCAAATTAAAGAATTTGTTAGAAACCCAAGTTTTGTAATTATATTCTCCATTTTGTATTTCAAAATAAAAAAATTTAATTGTTCGTGCAAATAATAATACAACTTTTTAAATTAATTAAAGAGTAACTTTGAAAAAGTTAATTCAAGAAATCTATAAAAATTGAAGATAAATTTAATAAGGTGAAAAAATGTGTGGGATTGGTGGATTTGTAAACTTTGATTCAAGTGTCTTATTAAGTGGTGATATTTACAATCTGCTTGAAAGTTTAAAAAAAAGAGGACCCGAGGGAACTTCGTGGCTGGAGTTAGATTATGAAAATAAATTTAGATGGATAAGTGAAAAAAAAAAATTCAACAAAGAAAGAAAAATTAAACTAGCACTTGGTTGCAGTAGATTAGCAATTAATGATTTTTCTGATAGAGGATTACAACCTCTATCTGATAATTACAAAAAAATATGGGTTGTTTTAAATGGAGAGATCTTTAATTTCATAGAACTTAAAAATGAGTTAATTAAATATAACTACGAGTTTTTAACCAATACAGATACAGAAATTATTGTAAATGCATATAAAGAATGGGGAATAAACTGTGTAAAAAAATTTAATGGACAATTTGCAATTAGTATCTTAGATCTTGAAAAGAAAAAATTTTTTTTTGTAAGAGATAGATTGGGAATTATCCCCATTTATTATTTTTTTAACAACAAACAATTTATTTTTTCTACAGAAATTAATTCAATTCTATTTTGTAAAAAAAAACCATTTACTTTAAATGATAGTCAAGTATTAGCTATAGCAAGTTTGCCTTACAAACTTCATAATAGATCTGAACAGACTTTGGTAAAAAATATTTTTTCAGTCAATAAAAGTGGAATCATTGAGCTTGATCTTAAAGCTAAAAAAATAACTAAGCATAAATATTGGAATATTAAAAAAATAAAAAAAAAAAAAATTAGCGTTTTGGACGCAAAAAATAAATTAAAAGATTTAATAATTGATTCGGTAAAGATTCGGCTAAGAACAGACAGAAATATTGCCTTTATTGTTTCTGGTGGAATTGATTCATCTTCTGTTATAGGTATTGCAAAAAAAGAATTTAATATAAATCCATCAGCTTATAGCTTGGATTTACCCGATGAAAGATTTAACGAAAAAGAAGAAATATCTCTAGTGGTAAATAATTTATCTATTAAAAATAAATTATTAAGTTGTGATAAAGTTATTTTTTTTGAACATATTAATAAAGTTTTAAATAATATGGATCAACCTTTACCAACTCCCAATGCAATATTGCATAATTATATGGCAGAAAAGATAGAAAATGATGGTTTTAAGGTAGTTTTGAATGGTGTTGGAGGTGACGAAGTTTTTTTTGGTTACCATGATCACTTTTTGTATAATCTTTACAGTTTGAAAAAGAAGAATAGCTCAAAATTTAAACAAGAATTATATTCCTGGGAAAAATATCATGGGAAAACAAAAGACAAACTCAAAGAATTCATTTCTTTTGCTGAAGATAAATCTTTAAAATTTAGTCCTGACTTTCTGGCAAGAAGTGGCCAATATGATTACAGAAAAATTATTAAATTTAATCAAAAAATTAGGAGCTATTTATGTAAAAATTTAGATTTTTCTGTAAGGAGTAAACAGATAGAAGATTTGTCAAATTTTGTATTGCCTCATTCCATTAAAATGGATGATAACTGTTATTTTTCTAATGCTATAGAATCTAGACAACCATTTTTAGACCATAGGCTAGTTGAGTTTGGTATTTCTCTTCACGAGGAATTACTTATGAAAAAAGGTTTTGGGAAGTTTATTTTAAGGCAGGCAGTTAAGAAATATATTCCAAAAAGAATTTGTAATAATAGAAAAAAAATTGGTTTGAACTATCCCGTAGACAAATGGATGAAACGTGATATAAAAGTTTGGGTGGAAGAGAACTTAGCAAATAAAAATAATCCTATATTTAATTTTTCGGATTTTAGTATAGTGAGAGATATTCTTAAAGAGCATTATAAGTCAACGCATAACCATAGCTTGAAAATTTGGGATTTGTGCATTCTTAATCAGTGGCTTACTAAAAATAAAAGGCATTTACAGTTGTGAAAAAAAATCACAGATGGAATACAAAAGATTACGAAAATAGAGCTAAACAACTTTACAGGACTGAACTTTATAAACTGTATCCATCTGAGGCATGGGCATTGTATCCAACTCTTAAACATTGCAAAAATGTTTTAGATTTGGGATGTGGTAATGGGGCAATGTCCTCAATTGCTACTCAAATTTCTCCAAAAATAAAATATACAGGAGTAGATCACCAACACAAAATGATTAGTGTCGCAAAAAAAGAATTTTCTAATGCATCTTTTTATTCTGAGGACCTTCTGAACTTTCTCAAAACTTCTGAAATTTATGATTGTGTAATGAGTTGGTCAGTTATAAAGTCCTTTAAAAATTGGAGAAAATTAATTGAATTAATGATTGCAAAATCCAAAAAATATGTGATCTTTGATATCAGAGTAGCCAATACAGATATTTATTCATTTGATGAAAAGATATGTTGGGCAGAATATGGAGGTATATCTGGTCCAATAGTGTATTTAAATTACAAAACCCTTAAACAATCAATAATAAAATTTAAAAAAGAATTAAGTTTTATAAAAATATGTGCTTACCAAAGTGAGTGGGGTAATTATGTTCATTTAAAAAAAGGAATTAATAAAGAGACTTTTTTAGTAACATGTCTTTTAGAAAAAAAACAAAATAGTAAAGATTTTGAAATTTTTGAAAGAACTCCAGATAATTTGATTTTGTAAATTATGTCAAAAAACGATAAACAAGACAAATTATTTGAGAAAGACTCGATTGTCTCACAATTTAAATTTGATGCAAAGGTCGCTCAAGTTTTTGATGATATGGTTTCTAGGAGTGTTCCATTATATAAGGAAACAATGAAAGCTGTAATAAATCTTGCTAATGCTTTTGTCGTTGATAACTCTTCAATATATGATGTTGGTTGTTCAACAGGAACATTAATTTCAAAATGTGAAAAGATTTTTGAAAAAGAAAATATTAAATTTTTTGGAATTGACTCATCAGAAGAAATGTTAAAAAAAGCAGAAGAAAAATTATATGGTAAGAAAAATGTTAAACTTTTGAAACAAAATATTGAAGAAGAGCTTATTATTAAGAATGCAAGTATAGTTTTTATGAATTATACATTACAGTTTGTAAGACCTTTGAAAAGAGAATCAGTGCTAAAGCAGATCTTTAATGGAATGAAAAAAGATTCAGCTTTTTTTTTAGTTGAGAAAGTAATTGCCAATGATGAAAAACTAAATACAAAGTTCATCGATTTATATCATGCATATAAATTAACAGTTGGTTACTCAGACAATGAAATAAAAAAAAAAAGAGAGGCTCTCGAGAATGTTCTAATTCCTTTCAGGCTTGATGAAAATATAGATCTTCTTAAGAAAGTTGGGTTTTACAAAATTGAAATTTTTTTTAAATGGTATAATTGGTGCGGAATAGTCGCTCTAAAAAAATAAAAATCTCAGCAATAATTGAAGCAAGAATGGGTTCAAAACGACTTCCCGGGAAAGTTTTGATGAATATTCTAGACAAGCCAGTTCTTCAACATATATATGAAAGGCTAAGTAAAAGCATATATATAGATCAAATTATTATAGCGACAACCGATCAGTCAGAAGATCTACAGATAATTGAATATGCAAAGAAGAACCATATTTCCTTTTACTCCGGATATGAAAATGACTTGATTGGAAGAGTTTATGAATGTGCAATAACTTATGAATCAGACGTTATTGTTGAAATTTGCGGAGATTGCCCATTGATTGATTATAGATTTGTAGACAATTGTATCACCAAATATTTAAATTCTAAATATGATATTGTGACTAATGTGTTAAGTAGAACTTTTCCGAATGGATTAGAAACTAATATTTTTTCAACGCAGCTACTAAGTTTGGTTAATAAAAAGAAATTAAGTCAAAAGTATAGAGAGCATTTGTGTAGTTATATTCTAGATAATCCAAAACTATTTAAAATTAAGAGTATTTCTGCTGAACGCAAATATTGCTACCCGGATATTAAACTTACACTTGATACTAATGAGGATTATAATTTCATTAAAAATATTTTTGAAACTCTTTACTCAAAAAAAAAAATGATTATGACTGAGGATGTAATTAACTACGTTAATAAAAAAATGAAAAAATGAAAAAAATTCTTTTTTTTGCAGAAGATCCTGGTGCTGCAAATTACATAAGTGCACTTTATACTTTTTTAAAAGATGATTTTTTAATTTACTTTTTTGCAACAAATACTGCCTATGATTTTCTAATTCAGCAAGGTTTTAAAGTTAAGAGATATGAAAAAGATAAAATTAGAAATTTAGATATTGATTTTTTTTTATTTGGTACCACTTCTGAAAAAGAAAATAAATGGGAAGAAATTTTTAAATTTTTAAAGACAAAAGATGTTATAACAATCGGAGCAATTGATGCGATTATAAGTTCAGATTTAAGATTTTCTAATAAAAAACTATTACCTGATTATATTGTTGTACCTGATATAGAGATATTAGAAGAATATAAGCCTAAACTTTTGCAATGTAAGTTTATTCTATCTGGCCATTTACAATGGATTGAAATTATAAATAAAAGAGAAAAACTTCACAGTAGACGAAGTCAATTTCAAAGTAAGTTTTTCTCAGATTTAGAAAAAAAATCCAAAAAAATTTTTTTTATTTCGGAGCCACCCCCACCTCTAGAAAATAATTATTTTCCAGAAAATTTTTTAGGATACGGTGATACTAATGAAAGAACAAATATTTGTTTTCAGGAAATAAAAAAAGCACTAGATAAATTAAATGTAAATTACCATTTAATTTTTAAACTACACCCTAAAGATAATTTTAATAATTATAAGAGTTTTAAAAATATGGTTTATGAGTTTGTAACAGATACAAGAGACAATCTTGCTAGAATGATGGCATCTGATTTAGTTATTGGCATGACTTCAAATTTGTTATTTCAATCGTTTTTGTTAGGAATACCTACAATTTCTGTAAGCTTATCATCAAGAGAAAAAAAACTTATTCCTTACATCTTTAGAGATAAATTAAACTCTGCATCAAATAGAAAAGAGTTGGAAATGCAAATAGAAAATAATCTGGAAAAATATAAATTTAATAATGTGAATATTGAATTAGATGTCTACAAATCAAAGATCAAAAACTTATTAATGTCATTATGAAAAAAAAGCTAGCACTTTTTGGAGGAAAAAAAACTGTCAATATTGTTAAACCTTACATATCAATTGGACATGAAGAAAAAATTGCTGTCAATGAGGTTTTAGACACTAACTGCTTGTCAGGATTTTACGGATCGTGGACAAAAGAATTTTTTGGTGGCGAGAAAATAAAACTCCTTGAAAATAAATGGAAAAAATTCTTTGGTGTGAAGAACGCAATTTCAGTAAATTCCAATACATCGGGTTTATTTTGTGCAATGGGTGCAATTGGTATAAGTCCAGGCGATGAAGTAATTGTACCTCCAACTACAATGTCTGCAACAGCAATGGCACCATTAGTCTATGGAGGAATCCCTGTTTTTGCGGATATAGAAGAAAAAAATTTTTGTATTGATCCGGCCAAAGTAGAAGAAAAAATTAACAAGAGGACAAAAGCAATTATTGCAGTAAATTTATTTGGTCACCCTGCTCAGCTTAAAAAACTTAAAATCATTGCAAAAAGACATAATGTTTATTTAATTGAAGATAATGCGCAAGCCCCACTAGCAACTGAAAATGGTAAATTTTGCGGTACTGTTGGGGATATAGGAGTTTTTAGTTTAAATTATCACAAACATATTCACTCTGGGGAAGGTGGTATCTGTTGTACTGATAATGATGAATTAGCATTGAAAATGCAATTAATTAGAAATCATGCAGAAGCTTCTGTTGAGTTTACTGGTATAAAAGATATTACAAATATGATAGGTTATAATTACAGAATGACTGAAATGAGTGCTGCCATTGCAATAGTTCAATTAAAAAATATTAAAAAGCATGTTGAATTAAGAAAAAGCTTATCAGAAGAACTTAGTTCTTATATAAGTGGTTTACCTGGATTAACTTCCCCACTAGTAAGAAAAGATTGTAGTCACGTTTATTATGGATGGGTTTTAGATTATGATGAAAAACATGTTGGTGTTAAAAGAGACTTGTTTGTAGAAGCGCTTAATGCTGAAGGTTTCCCATGTTATGGCGGATATTGTAAACCTCTTTATCTACTTCCTGTTTTTCAAAATAGAAAAGCAATAGGAAGAAACAATTTTCCCTTTAATCTTACCAAGATAGAATATACTCCTGGATTATGCCCCATTGCGGAGAGGCTACACAAGACTAGCTTAATTGTTTTTCAACCATGTGCTTACGATATAAGTAAAAAATTGATTAAAGAATTTGGAAAAGCAATTAATAAAGTATATAAATTTAGAGAAGAATTAATTAAGTTTAAAAATTAAAAAAAATTATTAATTTTCCTAAATATTTTTTTGAAAAAAAGATTAAATTGACTGTAAGAAATGATAAAAAAGATCAATTATGAACTATGAATTAGAACATGAAAAAGTTTACGGTTATCCATTTTCAGATATACAAAAAAATGATATTCATCAAACAATTTCAAATTATAAAGTAAGATTTGAGAATAATTCCATTGATTACCCATCTTTATTTGAAAAAAAAAAATGCTTGGACGCGGGATGTGGTTATGGAAGGGGAGCTTTATTTATGTTAAGTAATGGAGCTGAATGGGTAGATCTTGTTGACGTTTCAGAAAAAAATATTTCTACATCAAAAAAGAATCTACAAAAATTTAATTTTAAGAATTGCAATTACTTTAATTGTTCTATTGAATCATTACCTTACGAGGATAATACATTTGATCTGGTTTGGTCTTATGGTGTTATACATCACGCCGCAAATACAGATAAATGTTTACAAGAGCTAACTAGAGTTTTAAAAGTTGGTGGGATTTTAAAACTATTTATTTATGGCTCGGGCGGGATATTCTGGTATTCAATGGAAATGTTTAGAAAAATTTTAAAAAAAGTTGATACAGAATACATCATCAATTTTTTAAAATCAAATTCTGTGCCCCCTATAGATATATCAAATTATGTTGATAGTTGGAAAGTTCACTATTTAAGAAAATATACTAAAAATGATGTGACTTTCCGACTTGATGCCCTAGGATATTCAGATGTTAAATTTTTTAAATATGGAATGAATTATGATTTAAATCATAGAAAAACAGTATATCCAGAAGATAAAGATTGGATGGGGGAGGGAGATCTGAGGTTTATAGTAAAAAAATTAAAAGACTCGAGATCTAACAAATATAAACTTTCAAACCAGACTGAAGGCTCTACCTATGCTTATAATAAATCTTTAACTGATGAGTTTGATCAAACTTTTTTTGATTTAATTTTTAAGCTGAAAGATAAAAAAGATTTAAGCATAAAAGTTTGTTACGAAATTCATAAAACTCTTTATTATCTTATGAGACAAGAAAATAAATTTAATTACAAAACTTATAGAGATCTTATAACAAAATACCTTAAAGATATCTAAATGTTAATTTTTTGTAATTATTTTTGAAAAAGTTTTTGTTTAAAATTTTTAATAAAAAATTTATATTTATGAAAATTAATTCTTGCATTATAGGTTTTGGATCCATAGCCGCCAAAAATGTTTTGGATCCAGTTATGTCAAAGAATTATAGATATTGTACACATTTACAGGCAATTTTTAAGCAAAGAAATTTAGATCTTAAACTAATATTTGAAACTTCTGCTAAATCAAGATTAGCTGCAAAAAAAATGATAAAAAATATCAAAGTATTTGAAAAGATTGAAAAAGCAATGGATATAGTTAAAACCATTGAACTTTTAATTATAACAACTCCTCCTGACAAAAGAGTAGAATTTATAAAAAAATTTCCAAATATTAAGTCATTGATTGTAGAAAAGCCTTTAGGTTTAAACTACTTAGAATCTGAAAAATTTTATAAAGAGATAAAAAAAAGAAATATTAAATGTACTGTTAATTATTGGAGAAGATATGTAACACAGTTTAAAAATTTAAAAAATGGTTATCTAAAAAAAATACTTGGCAATATTCAATCAGTGATAGCTATTTACGGAAATGGGATAAGAAATAACGGAATCCATTTGATTGACTTTTTAAGATTTTTATTTGGAGAAATTTCATCAGTGAACTTCAACTATGGTTATAGGTCAAAGGAAAGTCCTATTAAAAATGATTTAAATATTGATTTTTCTGGTTTTTTTAAATCTGGTATTCCATTCAAATTTATTCCACTTGATTTTAATTATTATAGAGATAATGGTATTAAAATAATTGGAGAAAAAGGTATTCTATCAATTTTAAATGATTGTAGAGTTATGTTTCTAAATAAAACAAGAAAAAATAAAGGGATTTCTAATTTTAAAGAAGTGAATTTTTCAAAAAACTATTTTATGAAAACTGATTATGATCTTGCCTTATTAAATCTCTATAAAGAAATAAAAATGAAAGATAATAGTTCCTCAATTGAAAACGCTATAGTCAATGAAAAAATAGTTCAAACTTTATTTGAGAGACAATAGATAACTTTTTATTTCTCTCTTTAGATTAATTTAATATGACAAAAAAAATTATCAAAATTATAGCCTAAGATTATGTGTGGAATTGCTGGATATATTGGACATGAAAAAATTATAAACCCTATCATAGATAGAACCTTGAAGTTAATGCATAACAGAGGCCCCGATTACAAGAATTCTTTTAGAACGCAGATTAACAATAAAAATGTTTTATTTCTTCATTCTAGACTTTCTATAATTGATCTTGAATCCAGATCTAACCAACCTTTTTTTAAAGATAATTTAGTTATAATCTTTAATGGAGAGATTTACAATTATTTAGAAATAAGAAAAAACCTTTTAAATTCTGGATATAAATTCTCAACTAAATCAGATACTGAGGTAATCATTGAATCGTACAGAAAATATGGTGAAGACTGTGTAAAAACATTTGAAGGAATGTGGAGTTTTGTTTTACTAGATATAAAAAAAAAAAAAATATTTATAAGTAGGGATAGATTTGGAGAAAAACCTTTTTATTACTATTCTTATAAAAAAAAATTTTACTTTGGTTCTGAGCCAAAATTTATTTTTTCTTTGTTGAATAAAAAATTAAATATTAACTTTAGTAAATTAAGTGATTACTTAGTTTCAGGATATAGATCAATTTTTAAGAAAAGATCAACCTTCTATGAGGGACTTAGAGAACTTGAGCCAGCAAAAAATTTAACTTTAGATTTTGAATTAAATAAAAAAGAAAAAAAGTATTGGCAGTTAGAATTTCGACCACGGAATTTAAATGAAAAAGATATTTATGAAGAATCCAGTAGATTGATTAAAAGAGCAATGAATATAAGATTACGCTCTGATGTCCCAATTGCATTCTGTTTAAGTGGTGGTATCGACTCCTCAAGTCTTGCAGCTATAACATGTCAAAATTTTAATAAAAAAATTCATACTTTTTCTATAATTGATAGTGATCCAAGATATAATGAAAGAAAAGAAATAGAGAAAATAATTAATCACCTAAATTGTAAACATACTTTTATTGAGAGTGATAAAGAAAATTTTTTAGAAAAAATGGAGAAAATAATTAACTACTATGATTCTCCAATACCTACGATTTCATATTATATTCATAACCTTGTCTCACAAAAAATAAAGGAAAATGGTTTCAAAGTTGCAATATCTGGAACAGGGGCTGATGAAATATTTACTGGATATTATGATCATTATTCATTCTGGTTGAAAGTTATGAAAAAAGATAAAAATTTTCAAAAATTTCTTAAGGATAGAGATGATGGTTATGCGAGATATATTAATAACCCATTACTAAAAGATCCATTTAAAATTATCAACAATGAAAGTTTTAGAGACCATCTTAATGAAGGCTCTCAATCTTTTAATAATTTAATGATAGAAAAAAATAACATTACTTTTTTTGAGAATTTTTTTTGTAAAGATATACTTAGAAATAGGATGATGAATGAATTATTTCATGAGATAGTTCCTGTAATTTTGTTTTCCGATGATTTGAACTCTATGATGTATTCAGTAGAAAATAGGTCTCCATTCCTTGATTCTGATCTTGTAGAATTTTTATACAGTGTCCCAACTAAATACTTGATAAAAAATGGTTTTCAAAAAATTATATTAAGGAATTCTGTTGAAGGAATGCTCCCTGACTCAATCTTATTTAGTAAAAAAAAGGTTGGCTTCAATGCTTCCATCACATCAATGTTTAACTTTAAATCCCCCCAAAATAAAGATTGGTTGATGAGTGATAATATTATTTTTGATATAATAAATAGAGACAAATTTGAAAAATTTTTAAATATGGATTACAGTAAAAATTATTTGTCTAAATTTTTATTCAACTTTGTCTCGTCAAAAACTTTCCTGTCTAATTATAAATCAACTTTGAATTAAAATTTTAATGAGAAAAGACCCAATAATATCTGTTTATATTGTAAATCATAATTATGGTAGATATCTTGAGCAAGCAATAAATAGTGTTATTAATCAAACATTAAAAGATTTTGAAATTATTTTCATTGATAACGGTTCAGAAGATGACTCCAGGGAAAGATTAGAAAAATATTTTAAAAATAAAAAAATAAAAATTATCTTACAAGAAAATATTGGATTGAATGCAGCTAATAATGTTGCTTTAAAGTTTGCGCGCGGTAAGTACATCATAAGACTTGATGCGGATGATTATTTAGATAAAAATGCCTTAGAAATAATGTATTTAACTTTAGAAAAAACAAAAAAAATTGGTTTAGTTTTTCCAGATTATTTTACCGTTGATGAAAATAATAACATATTAAATTTAATCAGAAGACATGATTTTAATGAGGTTACACTTTTGGATCAACCCGCTCATGGAGCATGCACGATGATTAGGAGGGAATATTTGCAAACTATTGGAGGATATGATGAGTCTTACCATTGTCAGGACGGTTGGGATTTATGGGTTAAATTAATAAAAAATTATGGTGTAACAAATATTAATCTCCCTCTTTTTTTCTATAGACAACACGGAGATAATTTGACTAAAAATCATTCAAAGATTCTTGATACGAGAGCAAAAATTTTAAAAAAAAATGCTAAATTATCTAGTTCAGTTAAAAACTGTCTTGCAGTCATACCAATTAGAGGAAAAAACATAGATCAAGGCTCTTTGGCAATGAATAAGTTGGGTAATCAACTAGTTTTGGATTGGACTATTAAATCTACATTAAAAGCAAAAAGAATATCTAATGTGATAATTACAACTCCAGATGAAGAAATTGTAAAATACGTAAAAAAGAAATATAAAACTAAAGTTAAAATTTTTAAAAGGGATTGGCAAATGGCTAAATTTGGTGTTACGGTTGATCAAACGTTAACAGATTTGTTTGATAATTTACCAAAAAGTCTTAATCACTTTCAGAGTGTATGCGTATTATATATAGAATATCCGTTTAGAGATTCTAAGTTTATTGATATGTCACTCGATACAATGGATATTTTTGAGACACAAAGAGTAATTTCAATGAAACCTGTAAGTAAAATTATGTATAAACACAGTGGTAAAGGGATGTCCCCAGTTCATACTTCTTATTTTGTCAAACAGGAAAGAAATGAATTTTTTGAAGAAGCTGGTGGAATCTATTTGGTCAAAAGAGGATCAATGCTTAGAAAAAGTGATGAAGATAAAAAAATAGGTCATGTGAATGTTGATGAAATTTCAGGATTGGATATTAATTCAAGGTTTGGTTGGAAACTTGCAAAAATTTTAGCTAAAAAACTAACTTAGAAATACTTTTTATGCCGAGTGATACAGGTTTAATTATTTTTTCAAGATACGATTCAAATAGATTACGCGGAAAAGCTATGATTAATATTTGTAATAGACCTTTATTAGGAAGAGTAATTGACATTGCTAAAGAATTAAAAAAAAACTATCCTATAATAGTCGCAACAACTAAAAAAAAGTCAGATGATATAATTGAATCATTTGCAAAAAGTGAAAATGTAAAAGTTTTTAGAGGCCCTGATCAAAATGTTTTAAAAAGAGCTAAAGATTGTTGTGATTTTTTTGAATTGAAAAGATTTGCAAGAATATGCGGTGATCGTCCTTTTTACAGCTCAATGTTAATTCAAAAACTTATTAATCTACATGTGAAATATGATTTAGATCTTGCAACTAATTCACTTATAAAAACTTTTCCGTACGGAATGACTGCGGAAGTTTTAAGTGTAGATTGCCTTAAAGTAATAATGAAGGAAACAAAAAATATTTTAGATTTAGAGCATATAACTAGATATATCTATGATAATAGACATAAATTTAAAATTAAAAATATTATTTCAACTATTAAGAATATTGATAATTTAAATTTTGCTGTAGATGTAAAAGATGATATTAAAAAAAGTGAGTGGATTTTAAAAAAAAATAATTCTTCTAAGATTTATAATCTCAAAAAACTAGTTGATTGCTTAAAAAAATATGAGAGATAATAAACCAAAAATTTTTAATTCAAAGTTTAGAATTTTAATTAATATTAGTATTTTAAGAAGAGATATTGGACTTTGTTTTTTACTTAGAAGGGTTCTTGAGAAATTTGGTTTTGATGTTTTATTATCTGCACCTTCAAATAATTCAAAAAATATTTTTTTGTGGAAACCAGATCTCTTTATAACTCAAACTTTAAGTCAAGCCAATTATCTTAAAAAGCAATACCCGAATATAAAGGTATTATTTTTAGATCCAGAGGGGTTTTATTTGAATTTTAGTATAGCACCTTATTATAAATTAAATAAAAAAGATGAATTAGTTAATTCTATAGATTTAATTTTGTGTTGGGGAAAAGTTGTTGCTGGTCAAGTGAAAAAAATTTTAAACAAAAAGGATAAAAAAAAAGTTTTTATTGTAGGTAATCCAAAGCTTGATCTTGTTGATTTTTTTTCCCAAAGAAAAATTATAAAAAAAAAGTCAGTGGGTATAATTGGAAGATTTCCAAGTATAAATAGTGTAACAGGTAAAACAACAATCAGAACCTTAGCCAACGATGGTAATCTCTCAAGGGTTATCATTCAATGTAAGGACTTTGTTGTTAATCACAAAATAATAAAAGAAATTTTGAATAAAACTGACTATTCTATAAGCATTAGACCTCATCCACTCGAACAAATATCTGGAACAGTGGAATATGTTAATAGTAATTTAAATGGTTACAAAGATAGACTTGAAATTGATAAATCATTAATATTTTCTGAATGGGCAAAAAAGCAAGATTATATTATAACCCCGACTACATCATCTTTTATTGAGACCTACAGACTAGGTATTCCCTTAATAATCATTGATTATATTGCAGGTACTTTTTCCTATTGGAAGAAATATAAAATGCTAAGATTATGGCAGGATAATTCTTTTTGTCCTAAATCATTAGGTAAACTAATTGAAATTATAAAATTTAAAAAAAGAATTAAATCTAAGAGTAACGATATTGAAAAACAATATAATGATTATTGTGATTGTATTGTCAAAGAACCTGCTGTATTTAGAATAGCAAAAAAAATTGATGAATTTTTATTAAATAATAATCTACATTTAAATAGATCAATAATCAGAGTCCCTAAATTCTTAGTAAGACTTATAAATATTTACTTCAATAGACAATACGCCAAAAAAGATAATTTATATTTTGAGAGTTTTTATGATGAAATAATTCACAAAGAGCCAATATTTATAAAAAATATGGTTAAGTTTTTTCAGTCAAAATATTAATTTATTAAAAGATCAAAATTTTAAATCAGTTTCATTTTTTTATTTGAAATCAAATATAAATAAGTTTTTGTAAATTTTACTTTTGTTTAACAATGAAATATTATGAAAATCAACTTTTAACTAGGATAAAAATTGATTTTCATAGCTGAAATTGGTCTGAATTACAATGGCAATATTGGTTTGCTTCATGAATTGATTCGTCAAGCAAAAATCTCTGGGGCGGATATTGTGAAGTTTCAATTGGGATGGCGTGGAAAAAAAAATGAAATAAATTATATTGACGATAAGATTTTAAAACTAATTGTAAGAATTTCTAACTATTATGAAATTGAGCCAATGTTTTCCTTATTTACTGAAGAAGCTCTTAAAATGGTAAAGAAGTATAACTTTAAAAGATATAAAATAGCTTCAAGAACATTGATTGATAATTATCAGCTTGCAAACAAAATTATTGCTGAAAAAAAAGAAACATTTATTTCTTTAGGTTTTTGGAATAAAAAAACACTTCCATTCAAAAGTGAAAAAAAGTTAAACTATTTATGGTGCAAATCAAATTATCCAACAGCACCATGGGAAATAAAAAATTTCCCAAAAATATTTAAGCACTCACACATTATTGGACTTAGTGATCATTCAGTAGGTATTGAACTATCACTTATTGCAATTTCCAGAGGAGCACAAGTAATTGAAAAACATTTTACTTTAGATAAATCAGATACAACAATCCGAGATCATGCACTAAGTTTATTACCGAATGAATTTAAAGCTATGGTAGATATCGGTAAAACAATGTCTAAATTACTGCATAAAATTAAGTGAAAATAGTATTCCTAACTAGTGGTTCAACTCATCATTGGTACTTCGTAAATTATTTAAAATCAAAAAATATAAATTTTGATTTTATTTTATCTGAAACTGAAAAAATTTCACCAAAGTTTGAAGTATTATCCGAATTGGAAAAAAAAATAGAAATTTTTGAAAAAAAAAGATGGAAAGAAATGATTAAAATTACTTTCAAAAAAATTAAATATACTAAAAATATTAATAACCATAAATCAATAAAAATCATAAAAAAAGTTAAACCAGATCTAGGGATTGTTTTTGGAACAAGAAAAATTGATAATAAAATATTTAAATTATTCAAATATGGGTTGATAAATATTCATAGAGGTATAACTCAAGAATACAGAGGAATCGACTGCGAGTTGTGGCCTATTTATCATAGTGATTTGAAAAACATTGGAGTAACCATTCATCTTATTGATAAGCAACTTGATACTGGTGAAATAATTAAACAAAAGAAAATAAAAAAAAATAAAACTCTAAAGTGCTTTCAATTACGAGCATTAACAACTGAACTAGCTGCAGATTTAGTTCACAATTTTCTAAAATCTTTTTTTAGAACAAAAAAAATTAAATCTTTTCCTCAAATTAAAAAAGGGAGATACTATTCATTTATGCCAAAAAGTATTAAAGCTGTACTTGAGGAAAAACTAAAAAGGTCATTGCAAAAATGAATTATAAAAAAATATTCAAAGAATCTATAGATGACTATTATTTTCAACTTAAAAATTTTAATAGGCCTAACTCATATAAAATTTTGTTGTATCATGGTGTAAGTAATATTAAATCTAATGGTATAGAAAATTACGCAATTAAACATATAAATAAAGATAAATTTTATAAGCAAATGCAGTTTATAAAAGAAAATTTAAATGTTTTAAGTATAAATAAACTTTTAGATATTATTTCAAAAAAAAAACAAATTAATAAAAACTCAGTTTTAATTACATTTGATGATGGGTATGAAAATAATTTTTCAATAGCGGCTCCTATATTAGAAGAATTAAAAATTCCTGCAACTTTTTATGTTTCATCTGGATTAATGAATTCAACTAAAATGTTTTGGACAGATATTTTAGAGGATTGTATAAACAGGACAAAAAAGTCAAAAATTTTTGTTAAGTTGGGTAAACAAGAAATTAAATTAAAATTAAAAAATAAAATAGAAAAAATAATTTCATTAGAATTAATAAAAAAGTTTTGTAAAACAAACAAAACTTCAGAAAAGGATAAAATGGTAAATTATATAATTCAATCCACTGAAGTTGAACCTTCAGAAGACGCATCTTTGAATTATAGAAAACTATCTTGGGATCAAATAAGAAAAATAGATTCAAATCCATTTTTTACAATTGGAGGACACTCAACTTATCATGATATATTGTCCCTTCAAACGTCAGTATTAGCAGAAAAAGATATTAACTTATCCTTAGACTTACTTGAGTATAACCTCAAACATAAGGTTATTGATTATTCTTATCCCGAAGGACAAAATAATCATTTTAATAAAAAAGTAATAAGTTATTTAAAAAAAAGGAATATACATTTTTGTCCAACAGCAATTAATGGTGTTAATAAAATTAACGATGACATTTTTAAATTAAAACGGATAATGGTCGGTTTTTGGAATTTACCTTTTCCTTTTTTTGACAAAAATCTTGGTAGTTAGTTTTTAAACTTTTAATTATTTATTTCCATCCAGTAAATCTAAAAAATATGTCAATATCAGAACTTAAATTTTCAAATAATATAATTGATTTTAATAAGGCATTGAAATTGATTGATTGGAAAAAAAAATTTCCACATTCAGTTTTTTTTAGGGATCATGAAAATTTACCCTTTAAAGCTCCTTACGATATTGATCTGATTGTTGCAGAAGATCAAATAATAAATTTAAGAAACTGCTTACAAGAACTAGCAAAAAATTTTTCATTAACTCTTATTTCAAAAAATTTTGATAATTCAATGATTATAATTTTATTTGATTTATCTTCAAAAAAAGATAGAAGAAATTGGGTTTTTTTTGAGATTAGAAAAAAATATTTAATTAACAAAAAAGTTGAAGTTTTATCCGACAAAATTGATATTTATTATGAAAAAAATAAATTACCAATACCTAAAAAGGAGTGGCAAGTCTTTTTCTATTTTCATCAGTTTTTAAGAAAAAGAAAAAAAAAGCATTTTGATATATTAAAAAAGTTATCTTTTACTAAAAAAAATAACATAATAATTAGGAAGCTCTTAAATTTAAGTGAAGAAGAGATTGTTGAAGCTTTACGTGCAGATAATAAAATAATAAAAAATTACAAATCCACGAATTTTTTTAATGAGATAAAGAAAAAAATAATTAAAAAAATATATTTTTTTAGGGTAAAATCAGATTCTTTATTTACTATTAATGGTGCAGATGGAGTAGGAAAATCATCTATCTTAAATCAAATATCAAAAATTGTAGAATATTATCCATTTGAAGTAGAACTTATTCATCACAATAAAGGTGGGGTAAAAAAATCAAGACCAATGAAACAAGATAACAAAAGTTATTTTAGAAAAACCTTATCTCTTATTTACATAAATTTGCCAAAGATTTTTAAGGAAATATGGTTATACTTCACTCATTATTATCGCTACACCATTAATATGAATTCATTTGTAATGAATAATTCCTTTTCATCAAAAATAATAATTTTAGACAGATATATATATGATCTATGGGCTAAGGATAAAGTTAAGAGAGAACTTTCTTCTTTCACGATTAGTTTTGTTTATAATATTTTTTGCCGAATTATTAAGTTTCCAAACAAGGCTTATTTCATTTATGATAAACCAGATAGTATATATAAAAGAAAAAAAGAGTTAACAAAAGTTCAGATAAATTTTTTTCAGATCTGCTTAACTAAAATTTTTAAGAGAATTAAAGTTTCATTTGAAAAAGTCTTGGTGAAAAAACATAAACCAAATGATCTAGCAAAAAAAATTTTAGAGGATATAATTCAAAAAAATTCTGATCTTATCATTTCAATTGTTAAGCAAAATACAAGATTTTAAACCCTCTATGTTAATGTTTATGGACTATTTAAACATTGAATAGTTTATTGAAATATGTATATTAGCCCTATGTCAATATTTATAATTGCGGAAATTGGGATTAACCATAACGGTGACATGAAACTTTGCAAGAAGCTAATCGATGTTGCTGTTGAATCCGGTTGTGATGCGGTTAAGTTTCAAAAAAGAGATATTGACATGGTTTATACAAAAGAGTTTTTAGATTCTTCTAGGGAAAGTCCATGGGGCTCGACACAACGTGAGCAAAAAGAAGGGTTGGAGTTTGGGAAAGAAGACTATAATGAAATTGATTCATATTGTAATGATAAAAATATTGAATGGTTTGCTTCACCCTGGGATGTAAATAGTGTAGATTTTCTTAAAGACTATGATTGCAAGTATAATAAGATAGCTTCAGCAATGATTATCCATAAAAATGTACTAGAAAAAGTAGCAAGCGAGCAAAAACATACATTTATATCTACAGGTATGTCGTCAATGAGAGATATTGAAAAAGCAGTAGAAATTTTTGAAAAAAAATTATGTAAATATGAGTTGATGCACACAGTCTCAACCTATCCTATGCCTGATCATGAAGCTAATCTTAATGTAATTAAAACATTAAAAGAAAAATTTTCATGTAATGTAGGTTACAGTGGACATGAATCGGGACTTGCGATTTCATATGCTGCGGCTGCATTAGGAATTTCCTCACTAGAGAGACATATTACTTTAAACAGAGCAATGTACGGCTCAGATCAGGCAGCATCTATTGAGCCAAATGGATTAAGACAATTAGTTGGTGCTGTTAGAAAAATAGAAAAAGCATTAGGCAATGGCAAAAAAGATGTTACAAAATCAGAAGTTCCTGTAGCAAAAAAATTACGAGAGCATATTAAAGAAGAAGAAAGAATTTAGTTACTGTGAATCAGATAGGTGTAATGCAGGGAAGGCTTTTACCTAAATACAAAGGCAGATATCAAGCACATCCAAAGGACACATGGCAAGATGAATTTTTTTTAGCCCAAAAGCTTGGACTCGATCTAGTTGAATTTATTTTTGATTATGATGATTTTGTTAAAAATCCTCTTTTTAGCGCAAATGGTATAAGATTAATAAAAAAAATAATTAAAGAATCTAAAGTTGGAGTAAAAACAGTATGTGCTGATTTTTTTATGGATCAACCGATTCATAGCATTGATAAAAAAAAACATAAGGAATCTAAAGCAGTTTTAAAAAATTTAATTAAGTTTTGTTCAGAATTAAATGTCAGTGATATAATAATACCCTGTGTTGATAATTCTTCGCTAAAGAATAAAAAAGATATCAATGTTTTTGTAGAAACAATTTCTGAGTTTGGTAATCTTTTAGAGAAATTTCAAATTAATCTATCATTGGAGACAGATTTAGCTCCAACCGAGTTTTTATCACTCTTGAATAAATTCAGTTCAAAAAGAATTACAGTTAATTACGATATTGGAAACAGTGCATGTAAAGGGTTTAATTATTTAGAAGAATTAGGTTCTTACGGAAAAAGAATTACAGATGTTCATATAAAAGATAGAACATTAGGCGGGGCTTCCGTTTATCTAGGAATGGGAAATGCAAACTTTGATGGTGTTTTTAAAAGTTTAAAGAGTTTACCTTACAAAGGTCCTCTAATAATGCAAGCTTATAGAGACGAAGATGGACTTGAAATTTTCAAAAAACAATATTCTTGGATAAAAAAAAAACTTAAAATTTTTTATGAAAATTGAAGCAATAATACTAGCAAGAAAAAATTCAAAAGGTATTCAAAATAAAAATATTATAAACTTTTGTGGAAGACCTTTGATTGAGTGGACAATTATTCAATTAAAAAAAATTATTAATAAAAATAATATTTGGGTAAGTTCAGATAGTGAAGAGATTCTAAAAATTTCAAAAAAAAACAAAGTAAACTGCATTATTAGACCATCTGGTTTATCAAAGGATAATTCAACATCTGAGGATGCATGGCTTCATGCCATTGATGAAATTGAAAAAAAAAAAAAAATTGACGCTATATTAGCTCCTCAAATTACTTCACCAATTAGAGAACCAAAAGATTTTAAGAATGGAATTGATTTATTTATTAATTCGAGAGCTGATTCTTTACTCTCAGTTAGTGAAGTTGAAGATTATTTTTTTTGGGAACTAAATAATCAAGATAAACCAATTTCAATTAACTATGATTATAAAAATAGAAAAATGAGACAATTCATTAAAAAAAAGTATTTAGAAAATGGATCTTTTTATATTTTTAAAAAAAACTTAATTAAAAAATTTAATTGTAGACTTGGTGGTAAGATAGTTATTTTACCTATGGAAAAATATAAAATGTATCAAATAGATAATACATCAGATTTAGAGCTGTGTTCAGTTATAATGAAAGGTTACAAACTTAATGAACAGAAGTGAAAATATAAATAATTTATTCTCCGTTCAAAAATTAAATATTGTAATAACAGGTGCTTCAAGGGGTATTGGTTTTTGTTTAGGTGATTTCTTATACAATTCAGGCTCAAATCTTTTACTGCTAGGAAGATCAAAAAGAATTAAAAATAAAAAATTATTCAATCAGTATAAATCATGTGACATTAATAATATTCTACAATTTAAAAAAATTTGTACTGAATTTAAGAAAAAATTTGGAAAAATTGATGTTTTAATAAATAATGCAGGCATTTCTTTAGAAGAGAAATCTGAAAAAAAAAAAATTGAAAATTTTGTTAAAACAATAGAGACTAACTTAGTTTCAACTTACAAATGTTGTGAAACTATTTACCCATTAATGAAAAATGGTGGCTCAATAATTAATATATCAAGTATTGGATCTTTGCTAGCAATGAAAAAAAACCCTGGGTATGTTTCAAGTAAAGGTGGAATCAATTCAATGACCAGATCATTGGCTGAAGATTATTCCAAAAAAAATATTCGAGTTAATGCTATATTACCTGGGTATATTAAAACTAAAATGACAGAAAAAAGTTATAAAAATTCAAAAAAAAAATTACAACGGACAGAAAAAAGTATTTTAAATAGATGGGGTGAACCAAATGATCTTATTGGTATTGTAATTTTTTTAGCTACAAAATCTTCGTCATTTGTAACTGGTACAAATATTATTGTAGACGGTGGAATTTCAATAAAAGGAATCTAAATGGAATTAAATTTAGAAAAAAAAAGAGTAATTGTTACTGGATCTTCTAGAGGAATTGGACTTGCCATTGCTAACTCATTTCTTAGTGAAAAAGCAAGTGTATGTTTGACCGCAAAAAATAAAGATAATTTAATGAATGCAAAAAATAAACTTGAAAAAAAATATGGTAAAGGGAAAACTCTGGCATTTGTTTGTGACTTTACTAATCTTGATGAAGTAAAGAAAACAAAAATACAAATAAAAAAAAAATGGAAGAAATTTGATTGTTTAGTTTTAAATATCGGGAGTGGCAAAGGTACCCCCTCAGTAATACCAAAAATTAATGATTTGAAAAAATCATTTGATCAAAATTTTTTTAGTTCAATATATCCACTTTCATGTTTTCAATCACTAATAAATCCTGGTGGTTCAATAATTTTTATATCTTCCATAGCTGGCGAAGAATTTTTAGGTGCACCAATTGAATATTCAGTTGCAAAATCTTCAATTATTTCTCTAGCAAAAAATTTATCATGGGTTTGCAAAAATGGAATAAGAGTAAATGTTATTTCACCAGGTAATATCTTTTTCAAAGGAGGAACATGGTATAAGAAAAAAAAAAAAAATCCTAGTTTAGTAAAAAAAATACTTAATGAAAAAGTTCCCCTTCAAAGATTTGGTAAACCAGAGGAGGTTGCAAATCTTGTAACTTATGTTTGTTCAGAAAAAGCATCTTTTATTAATGGTGCGATTATAAGAATTGACGGTGGACAAACTGTGAAGATTTAAAATGATAGAAGATTATTTTAAAATTAAAGGTAAAGTTGTTGTTATTACGGGTGCAGGAGGTCTTTTAGGTAAACAACACGCAGAAATTATAGCTATTTTTGGGGGCATACCAATTCTATTGGATAAAAATATAAATTCAATTAAATCATTTTCAGAAAGAATTCAAATTAAATATGGAGTTGAAACTTTAGCTCTACGGGTTGATATTACTAAGGAAAGGGAAGTTAAGGATGCTTTAAAAAAAATAATAAAGAAACAAAAAAAAATTGATGGTCTGATAAATAATGCAGCTAATAACCCAAAAGTTGAGAAAAATAAATCACAATTTTTGCGCTTAGAAAATTTTGATTTGAAAGTGTGGTCGGATGATATAAATGTATCTTTGACTGGTTCTCTTATTTGTTCAAAGTATTTTGGTACGGAAATTTCTAAAAATCCTAGTGGTGGTTCTATAATAAATATTTCATCAGACCTCGGAATAATTTCTCCAGATCAAAGGCTATATCAAAAAAAAAATATTCCAAAAAATAAACAAATTGTTAAACCTGTTAGTTATTCAGTGGTAAAGTTTGGTATAATTGGTTTAACTAAATATCTAGCAACATACTGGCCAGAATCCAATGTAAGATGTAATGCCATATGTCCAGGTGGTATTGAGAACAACCAAGATTCAGATTTTCTTAAAAAAGTTTCAAAAAAAATTCCACTTGGAAGATTAGCGAAGGTAGATGAATATCAAAGTACAATAATTTGGATGCTTAGCGAAAAGTCTAGTTATCTTAACGGTTCAATAATTACAATTGATGGTGGAAGAACAACTTGGTAAATTTTTTAATAAATAATGTTTAAAAATAAAAAAAAATCTTTTTTTGATGATAACGGTTTTTTTCTTTTAAGAAAACTTTTTAGTAGTGAGGAATGTAAAGAACTCAGACTAGAAATTAATAGACATTTCAAACTCCCATTAAAAGAGTTAAAACAAAATGATATAAATTTTAAAACTTTTCTTGAGCCCGATGGAGTTACTAAAAATAAAAAATTTTGGAAAATAATTTTTAATAAAAAAATGTTATCTGTAGTTAAATCTATAATTGGAAACGATATTTGCTATACCCAACATTCTGATTTACATATAAATTTGGGAGCTGGTAAATATCATAGAGATAATGCATTTAGAGTTTTTAAAAATGGTCCTGATTGGTATGAAGAAAAGCAAAAATATAAAGTTTTAAGAATCGCTATTTATCTTTCAGATTATAAAAAAAGTGGTTCATCATTAATAGTACTTCCTAATTCAAATAAAAAAGAGACTTTTTTTACTAAGATTGAAATGAGGTTTTGGAATTATCTGAGAATTTTTTGGTCCAAAAGATTTAATAAAAACTACTTATCACATTTTTTTTTTTCATCTAAAATGGTTAATCTCAAACATAAAGCTGGTGATTGTATTATATTCGATCAAAGAATTATTCATGCTGGTGGGGTAGTAAATGGTGAGTTACCAAAATATTCAATTTTTCTGTCTTTTGGAGCAAAAAACAATTTACATACTTATAATCATCATAAATATTATTTATCACGACCAACGTACTTAAAAAAAATTCCTAGTGAACTTAAAAAAAGACTAAAAGACGCAAAATTACTTCTTACATCAAAAAAAATATGAGTTTAACTATTGGTTTATTTTCATCAAGTTTTTTACCACAAATCGGAGGTGTTGAAGTTGGCTTACATAATATTGCAAACCAACTTATAAGCAAAGGGTATAAACCAATAATAATTACATCATTTAGTCACACTCTAAATTTAAAAAAAATGAAAATTAAATTGCCCTACAAAGTAATAGCATATCCTCCTAAAATTTTTTCCTTATTTTTAAAGTACCCATTGTTAGGACAAAAAATACTTGAGCTTTTTTATAATTATATTCAAAAAAAATATAAGTTTGACTTTTGGCATGCAACATTTATATATCCAGTTGGAATTTCAATAATAAACTTTTGTAATGTAAAAAATATTAATTATTTGATTAGAGGTGTTGGTGAAGACATACAAATAAAAAAAAATATTAATTATGGAATGAGATTGAATGCAAAAATAAACAACCAAATTATAAAATGGTTACCTAAAGCAAAAAATTTAGTAGCTGTAACAGATTCTATAAAAAAAACTTACCTTTCTTTGGGTATTAAAAAAGATAATATTATATCAATTCCAAATGGAGTTGATATTAAAAGAATAAAGAACTTTAAATCCTCATTTAATCTAAAAAAAAAATTTGATATTAAAGCCTCTGACTTTATTTTTTTAAGTGTTGGAAGATATCACATCAAAAAAAACTTTGAAATTCTTATTAAAGCATCAAAAAAATTATCAAAAAAAAATAAAAATTTTAAACTTTTAATTTACGGTTCCGGGGTAAACAAACTTTCCTCAATAATTAAAGTTGATAACTTAGAATACTTTGTTAAATTAATTGAACCCAATAAAAAAATTAACAATACCTCAGAAAATTTTAAACTTCCAAGTAGTGAAGTTTTTTCATTATATAAACAAAGTAACGTTTTTTTAATGCCATCATTAATAGAAAGTTTTGGTATTGTTACTGTTGAGGCTATGAGTTTTGGCTTGCCTGTTATAATAAATAATAGTTCAGGTAATAGAGATATTGTAAGGAATGGTAAAGATGGATATTTATTTAATAATTGTGAAAATGAATTATCAAAAATTATGGAAGAGTTTTTAGATAATAAAATTTTAATTAAAAAGCAAAGTAGGAAGTCATTAGATAGATCTAAAAGTTTTGACTGGAGTAAAATTGTAGATCAATACACTGAGATTTACTCATTTAAAAAAAATTATCCATCATTTTAGAATTATGAATATTAAAGATTTTTTAAAACTTTTAAAACTATGTTGGAATAGATCAGGGGCAAAGATTAATTTATTAATAATTATTACATCAATAACTACTATTCTTGAATTAGTCGGCTTTGGCCTAGTTATTCCTTTGATCAATCTATCTTTTAATTCTGAAAGTATAGATAATTCAAGAGTGTCTCAATTTTTTAATAATTTATTACAAACTTTTGGACTAAATCTAGAGTTTAATTTAGTGCTTTTAATAATTGTAATAACATTCTTTTTTAAGGGCTTATTTGTTTTTTTAGGTAATAATATTCAAATATGGATTACAACTGGAATTAGAAAAACAATACAAAACAAAATTATTAGTCTTTATGAGAATGTTGATTACAGATTTTTTATGACAAAGAAAATAGGTGACCACACAAATTTATTAATTAGAGAATGTGAAGGATATCAAACGGTAATTAATAATATTTCAAAAGGATTTGTAGCGTTTACATCAGCGTTGTTATTTATTGTTTCTCTTTCTATTGTTGACATTAATTTTATAATTTTTTTAGTTTTCTTTGCAGGTTTTGTTTTTTTTGTTTTTATACCAATTATAAAAAAAACAAAGTTTTTTTCTTTTTCAAATGTAAAATTATATTCTTCATTAAATGCGCAGTTAATTGAATTAATACAGAACTTCTCTTACCTAAAGGGGACTTTCAGAACTGGCACATTTACAAAAACTATTTATCAAATTACTGAAAAACTAGTTAATATTAACAGAAGATTAGGTCTATTCTCAAATTTAATTGGTTCAATTAAGGAGCCTCTTGGAGTATTAACTATTGCGGGCTTAATTTTTATTAAGGTAACAATTTTTAACTCATCCTTGCCTGAGGTTATTGTCTTAGGATTAATACTATATAGACTTATCCAAAAAGTTTTAGATATTCAAAACCATTGGCAAAGACTTAATGAAAGTGTTGCCAGTGTTTTTTGTACTGAAGATGAGATAATAAATCTAAATAATCAACAAGAAATTGATGGAGATTTGAAAATTATTGATCTTCAAAAAAGGATTTCCTTCAAAAATGTATTCTTTTCATATGATAAAAAACAAATTCTCAAGAATGTTAATTTTGAAATTAGACCAAAAAGTACTATAGGTATTAGAGGTAAATCTGGTATTGGAAAAACTACGCTAGTAAAGTTAATAATGAAACTAATAAAACCAGATCAAGGAGTGATTTTATGTGGTAATAAAAATATTAATAATATTCAATCCCAGAGTCTAAGATCAAAAATAGGTTATGTTTCACAAGATATTAATTTATTTAATGGTTCACTAAAAGAAAATATAACTTTTTCGGAAATAAGAGAGGATTATGAAGAAATTAAAAAAAGTATGAAGCTTGCTGGTTGTTTTGATTTATATGAAAGATTAAATGAAAATATTGGAGATAAAGCTATGAAACTCTCTAGTGGTCAAAAGCAAAGAGTTCTAATCGCAAGAGAGATCTATAAAAAACCAGATATTTTAATTTTTGATGAACCCACTAGCTCATTAGATTCAAAATCTGAAGAAATAATTATAAAAACCATAAAAACATTAAAAAAAAGAATTACAATTATAGTTATATCTCATAGAAAAAAGCTTTTTAAGGTTTGTGATAAAATAATAGATCTATAATGAAGAGAAATGAAACAATTTAAGAATTTTGGAATAATAATTTCTGGTCAACCAAGATCAGGAAAAAGTACATTAGCAAATATTTTTTCAAAAAATTCCAAATTTAATGTTCTTAAAACTGATGTGCTTTTTATCAGACATTTAAAGGACAATAAACTTTTTAAAAATTATAAGGATGGTGTTAGAAATTTTTTGGATAGTTTTAGGTATCAAGATTCTGAAAGAAAAGAAAAAAGATATGTAAGAAATGATATTACAGTTGATGAAAAAAAACTAATCGATTATGTGAAAAAAAAAAAAACACACACACAATGTGAATTAATAGTAACAATTCTAGAGGCATGGAATAATTTAAAGAAAAAAAAAATATGGATAGCACCAGATTTAAATGCTGAGATTTATTTACCAAAATTAATTAAAATCAAGCCAGATATTAAATGTATTTTCGTATTTAGAAATCCAATAGAATCAATTGTGGCAAGTTTATATTGGAGGAAGAATAAAATTAATTTCACAAACCTAACTTTAATAAAATTAATTATTAGGTGGAATTTAACATTTTATTTAGCCCATAAATTAAAAAAAAAATATCATTCAAACGTAACCATTATTTTTTTTGAAGATTTAAAAAAAAATAAAAGTATTAATCTTGAGGAATTTCAATTAACAAATCACAATATTAAATTTCCTTATGAGAAAGATCGAATTTTTTTTAGTTATAACATTAAAAAAGGCTGGTATACCCCGAAGAAAAAATGGGAAAATCTTATTAATAATTCACAATTAGACTTAATAAAATTTGGTATTTTCTCTGAAATATATAAACAAAAAATTGATATTAAATTTGTATCGTTTTTTTATCTTTTTTTAATATATACCTTTTCCTTTTTTTTTATATTTTTAACATTAATAAGTCCAAATATTTATAAGCAATCAATTGACTTTTTATTTAACCCTATCGCATCAATTAAAAATCTAATTTTACGATAATGTGAATGTTTATTTTGATTTAAATCTAAAATATAGTTAGTAGAGTGTATAAAGATAAGAATAAATTTGTAAACTATAATATTTACTTAGATATTTCAAAAAAAGTTAAAGACTTTGTAGTTATTGCTTTAAAAGAGGTCAAAAATGATGAAAAGACCTATGTCATTTTAACGTCAATTGCTCATCACTTAATTTTAGATATGTATAAATTAGCGAAATCATCATTTGAATTGGATTTATTAAAAAAAAAAAAAAAGGACAAAGAAGTATTTTCTTTTTCACAAATTATTACTTTTTTAGAAAATGAAAATAAAAAAATAAATTTTAAAGTTTTTGGTAATAATGCAATTTACACAAAAACTGAAAAAAACTTTTTTTCATCTATTAAAAGTTTTGTAAGATTTAATCAAGCTAAACTAGAATTGAAATTTTCTAATTCTAAATTTTTTCTTCATAATGAATCTTATTTATTATATTCGTTAACTCAAAAGAATAAATCACTGGTCTTAATGAGACCTGAAGTGTGGCCAATATCCACGATAAAATCGACTGAAGTTGATAAAATTCTTTGTTTAATTTTAATTCAATTTAAAAAGGTTTTAGATAGTTATTATATTAAAAAACTTATAATAAAAAAATCTCTAAATGTTCTAAAGTCTTTAATTCTTCCCAAAATTATTTACGCTGTGGGTTTTTATAATACTTGTGAATCAATAAACTTTAAAAATATTAAAAAAAAAAAAATTATTGGAGGTGCACCACAAATACTTGGAAAAGTTTTGAATTATTTTTTTAAAAAAAATGGAGGTTTAGTAAGAAGATGTGCGCATGGTGGTGATAGAGTTTTTTTCTCAGATTTTTTCTGGGGAATATCAGAGTTACCATTTTGTGATGAATATTTTGTTCATAGTATTTCAGAAAAAAAATTTCTAGAAAAAAAACTTAAAAGTAAAAAAATTTTTGATTTCAATGACTCTAACTGTTTAATAAAAACAGAAGGAAGTCCAAAACATCAGGAATTATTAATTAAATCTAAGAAAAAAAAAAAGAAAAAAAAAATTTTATTTGTTCCTGGTTCACTATTAGGTGAAGAACATCAAGCTTTACCAGAATTTAAGGTTCCAGATTATCTAACAATAGATTATCAAATATGGTTACTTAAAATGTTAAAATCTATGGGATTTGAGGTGTCAGTAAAAGTTCATCCTTTTGGAATTAATCAAAGTAATTACCTAAAAAAATTTTGTAATGATATTATTACTAATAAATTTGATATATTACAAAATTCATCATCTGTTTTAATTTTTGATTTTGCAGGCTCAGCTTTTTTTGATTCACTAACTTCAAATAAAGGTATTGTACTTCTTAATACAAAAATTAGACCAATATTTTTTGAGGCATTTAAAGATTTAAAAAAAAGATGTAATATTGTTGACTCTTTTTTTGATAAGGATAATAGGATTAGATTTGTTCCTAATCATCTAAAATGTGCGATAAAAGATTCATTTAATTTTGATGAAGTTGATAATTACTTTTCTAAAAAATATTTTTTCAAATGATTGATATAGAATTAAAGATATCAAGTAATAAAATTTGGAGTTTTTTTAATTATAAGAGTGAAAAAGTTTGGTACGCGGGTGATCTCTGTATTATTAAAAAAATTTTCTTCAAAATACAAAAGCTTAATAAGATAAATATAAAAAATTTAAAAAATATTCTTTTAAACTCAAACAATAATTTTGGTTTAATATTTAAATTCAAAGACAAAATAATTTGTTGTACTGATAAAATAAGATCATACCCAATTTTTTACTCAAAACAAAAAAATAAGTTATACATTTCAAATGATCCTAAAAAATTAATAAAAAAATCTACTTTTACAAACAATAGTTCAATTATTGATTGTCTCTTAAGTGGTTATACACTGGGTAGAAACACTTTATATGAAAACATTTATTCAATGTTAGTAGCAGAAATAATATTTTCACCAGTTAAAGATTCAGATAATTTTAAAATTTTCAAATACTTCTTGTATAATTTTACATTCAAAAAAACCAAAAAAAACTTAAATTATTTGAATAAGAAATTAGATATTAAATTTAATACAGTAATTTCCAGGCTTATAAAAAAAGCAAATGGGAGACAAATTGTTATTCCCTTAAGTGGTGGTTTAGATTCACGATTGATTTTGTGTAAATTACATGAATTTAAATATAAAAACATTGTTTGCTTTACTTATGGTTTGAAAAACAATAGTGATGTTAAATATGCAGAAATAATCGCAAAATTACTTGATGTTAAATGGAAATACATCCCTTTTGAAAAATCTAGATTTCAAAAATATTATAATTCAAGTTTTAAAATTAAATACGATTTATTTGCTGATAATTCTATATCATTACCAAATTATCAGGATGTTTTTTTTATAAAAGAACTTTTGGATGAAAAATTTATAGAAAAAGATTCAATAATCGTAAATGGTCAGACCGGTGATTTTATTACTGGTGGACAAATTCCTTCTAAAAAAGAGAAAAAAAACTTTGATTACTTTAAAAAAGAAATTATTTCAAAGCATTTTTTTCTTTTTAGAAGGTTAAGAAATCCTTCTATTCAGATTTACATTGAAAAAAATTTAAAAAATTTTATTAATGATAAATCTTTGAAAAATAAAAATTTTGATGAAATATTAGAATTATGGAACTTTGAAGAGCGTCAAACTAAATATATTATAAATGGTCAGAGAGCCTATGAATTTTTGAGCCTTGATTGGTTTTTACCATTTTGGGACAAAGAATTACTAAAGTTTTGGAATTCTGTACCACATAAATTTAAAGTAAATCAAATTCTTTATAAACATTATTTAAAAAAGTGGAATTATAAAAATTTATTTAATAAAAAGTTTGACGAAGTACATGCTTTTACCGGAGGAATCTCAATCATTGTTCATTTACTTTCAATTTTTTTAAATGTTACTAAACCATTTATCAATAAACAACAAATAATGAAATTTCTAGATTACTATTCTAGATATGGTTATATGTATAATTTTTTTTCTCTGAAATATTTTCTTAAATATAGAATCCTAGTAAAAAATGCTTTTGCACTTCATACTTTGCGATGGCTTGATGACAGAGGTCTAGCTAATGAGATTAAATTTTTAAACAAAAAATATAAATTTTTAAAAACATGAAAATTTTATATATTTGTAGAATATTTTCAGGTTTAGAAACAAGTATAAAGAGTGGAACTTGGAAGCCAACTGGGGTTCCAACGATATACAAAGTTCTTGAATATTTGGATAAAAGTGACCACACACTTTATTTAATTTTAACTGATTTTGGAGTTGGTTACCAGCATAAGACTATTTTAAAAGATAAAAAATCGTTCTTTATAAATTTGAAAGGATTCTCAAGTACTATATCTGTTATTACAGATTCAATATTATATAAAAATGTCACAATAAAAAAAATTTTCAAATTTTTTAATTTTTTTATAAAAAATACAAAAATAATTTATTTTTTTTTAAAGAATAAGCCTGACTTAATTTATGTAGACAGAAGTAATATTTTTACTGCAGCACTTTTAGTAAGAATTTTTAAAGCCAAAGTTATATTAAGAATTATGGGAATATACCCTTCAATGTGGGAAATAGTAAAAAAAAAATCTTTAAGAAATCTTTTTTTAAGATGGTGTTACAAATCTAAATTTAAATTAGCTATTTGTACAAACGACGGTACTGCAGGTCAAATGTGGATGGAAAGAATTTTACATAAGAGTGTAAAAAGAAAAAATCTTCTAAATGGTGTAGATAATAAAAAATTTATAAAAAAAAGAAAAAAAAAAAAAAATAGATATTTTTTTTATTGGAAGATTAGAACATATAAAAGGATGCATTGAATTTATTGAAGGAATTTCAATGTTAGGTAATGAAGACAAAAAAAAAATTAAAGTTACAATAGTAGGAACTGGTTCTTTGAAATCCGAAATAATATCTTTAATACAAAAAAAAAAATTGACTAAAATAATTACACATAAAAACAGAGTAAGTCACAACCAAATAAAAGAAATTCTTAAAAACTGTGATATTTATGTTTCATTGAACAAACTGGGAAATTTAAGTAATGCAAATCTTGAGTGTTTTTCATCTGGAATATGTTCTATTGTTCTTGATAAAAATCCTGAAATGCTATCTGATTTAAATATGAACAAATATTTTGGAAAAAAATCTTTAATAAAGATTCCACATGATTCTATACAAAAGGAACTAAAAAACAAATTATCTTATCTTATTAATAATAAATCAAAAATTAATTTCTATGCTAAAAATATACACAAACGAGCTTTAAAAGTAGTTAAAACCTGGGATGAAAGAATAAACATAGAAAAAAAACTAATTGAAAAAATTAAATGAAAAAAATTAAATTCAGTTTTCTAATAGTGTGTTCAAAAAAATATATAATAGAAACTGTTGGGCTCGTAAGAAATATTAATCAGTTATATCCACATTACAAAATTTTTGTAATTTCATTGGATATTATGACTAAAAAAAAATTATTAAAATTATTAAAAAAAAGTGTTTCAGTAATATCTGTTGAAAAGATTTGGGGAAATATTTTTTACAAAAATATAGAATGTAGAATGAGTGTCCCTGAAATTGCATACGCAACAAAGGCAGCTGCTGCATATTATTTAATAAAAAAATATACAGACTCTTTATTAATTTTTGATGCTGATTTACTAATTCTAGAAAAAATTGACGATGTTATAAGTGATGTCAAAAAATCCGATGTTACTTTAATTTCAGCTAATCGAGATTTGAATGATTGGCAAAGATCTAATGATATTGGATTATTTTCTGCAGGTATTATAGGTTTTTCAAAAAAATCATTAGAGGGTTTACTTTGGTGGAAAAGGCAATGCTTTAATCATACTAATATTAATATATTTTTTGGTAATTATTACGAACAGAAATTTTTAGATTATTTTATTATTAATTATAATACAAAACTTATAAAAGATATTGGTATTAATTTATCATCAACTTTTTTAAAAAAAGCTAAACCATTCTTTGATGAAAAAAAAAAAAAGTGGTTAACTAAAGATAAAGTTCCAATTCGTATTTTTCACCAAAGTAGAGTAACTAATCATAAAATATATGAGTTAAAAAATAATTATCTCCAAGATTTAGATTTAAAGATTAAATATATTGAGACAAAACAAAAAAAAATAATTTTTAAAATTGATGAATTAATTAATTTTTTAAGGGAAATATTGGGAAATATTATGTTTGTTTTTATTTATTTAAAAAGAATTTTTTTTCAAAAAAAGTATACTTTTTTGTTTGCATTCAAAGAGACTTTTATAAGAAAAAAAAAATTAATTAATTTAATAAGTAGGAAAAATAATGATTAATTCTAAAAATAATTTTGAGTTTCTTAAGTTTACAATAAGATCCTTTATCTTTTTTCAGATAAAAAAAAAATTTTTCTTTTTAAAAAACGGCCATTTTTTAAGAAGAAATAAGATAAATAATTATTTAAAAAAAAATAAAATTAGAAAATTACACTTTGGAGCTACTAGAAATATTAATGGATTCTTAAATTCGCAAATTCTTGGAAAAATTCCAATTGATATCACCAAAAAACTACCTTTTTTTAGAGAAGAAATTGACCTGATTTTTTCTTCACATTTAATTGAACATATTCATAAAAATGAAATTAACTTTTTTTTAGAAGAATCATATAGAGTTTTAAAAAAAGATGGAATAAATATTATTGCGACACCCTCATTAGACAAAATAATAGAAACCTGTTACTTTAAACTTAAAAATAAAAAACATTTAATTGATTTTACTAAAAACTTTTATGATGATGAATTCATAAATAATTCTCATATTATAAATTTATGCTTTAGAGCATTTGGTCATAGATATATTGTTGATTATGACTATATGAAGAATATATCAAAAAAAATTGGTTTTTCTTCTTGTAAAGAAATCAATGTTGACAAAATTCCTGATAAATCAATAAAAAAATACTTAAAAAAATATAAATCACCTAGATGGTATAGTGAAACATCAATTTATATTTTAAAAAAATGAGATACATCAATATTTATACTAAAGGTATGATTTCTGCAAATAGTTGTGGGTTTATAATACCTTTAATAATTAATAAAAACCGATTACTTGATATAGGATTAAAATTTAAATTCTTTTCTGAAATAAAAAAAAATATTTTTGATTGTGATTATTTAATATTGGATAGTAAGCTATTTAAATATGATTGGGGAGCTGATAAAGTAAAAAGAACGAAAGATTTTTTTTTCAATCTTAAAGAAAATGTTAATAAGTTAATTTTTTTAGATTTATCAGACAGTAGTAGTACTATAATTAATGAAGCTCTAGAAATCGTAGATATTTATTTAAAAAATCAAATATATAAAAATAAAAATTTATATCTTAAACCAATGTATGGCAGAAGAATATTTACTAACTATTACCATAAAAAATTTAAAATTAAAGATAAAGAATCTGAAAATAGTGTACCTGTAAAAAATAAAAAGAATTTAAAAAAGATAAAAATTTCATGGAATTCATATTTTTCAAATTACTCTATTTTTGGAGATTTAAAAATTCAATTATACAAATTATTCCCATTTAAATTTTTTTTAAATATTCCAAAGGTAGTTAAAAGTAAAAATAAAAAACAAAATGATGTAAGTTGCAGAATGGGACTAAAATACTCTAAAGAAACAGTTTCATTTCAAAGGAAAAAAATAAATGAAATCTTAAAAAGATCTTACAATTTTAAAAAGGTTAGTAAAAAAATTTATTTTCAAGAACTTAAAAAATCAAAAATTCTAATTTCACCCTTTGGCTATGGTGAAATTAATCTTAAGGATTTTGAAGCGTTTTTTTATAATTGCTTACTCTTTAAGGCTAACATGGACCATTTGGAGACTTGGCCAAACTTTTATTTAAGGGATAAGACATATGTAGATTTTAACTGGGATTTAGATGATTTTAAAAATAAATTGAATCATATAATTAAAAATTTTGAAAGATATTCTGAAATAGCTAATTATACAAATAATTTGTACAACAGTTATCTTCATGATGAAAAATATTTAGAAGAGTTTTGTGTGCGTTTAAAAAATATCCTTAATAATTAATTTTTAATGTTTTAGAATAAATCTTAATAAAAGTTTAATATGTGTGGTTTTGTCGTTCTTATTCAGCCAAGAAAAAAATTTTCTGAAAACTTATTATCAAATATAGAAAAAAGTATTTTTCATAGAGGACCTGATTCTGGTGGCATTTACTCTGAGAAAGGTATAGCTCTTATATTTAGAAGGCTTTCAATTTTAGATTTACGAAAAATTGCTAATCAGCCTATGGAAAATAAAAAAGCCAATGTCTTTGTAGTATTTAATGGTGAAATATATAATTATAAAAATCTAAAAAAATCTTTAGAAAAAAAAGGATATAACTTCAAAACAGAAAGTGATACCGAAGTCATTTTAAATGGATATTTAGAATGGGGAAATAAAATATCAGAAAAACTAGATGGAATGTTTGCCTTTGCAATTTTTGATAAAAATAAAAAAAAAATATTCGTATCCAGAGATCATATGGGCATAAAACCTTTATATTTCTTTTCTAATGGTGAGTTTATCTATTTTGGTAGTGAAATAAGACCTTTAAAGTTTTTTAATAAACTTACTCCTGATAAAAAAAATCTAAGTGAAATTATATTTTTTAGGTATGCAGGTGGTAAATCGACTGGTTATAAAAATGTTTATAAAGTATTACCAGGATTCAATTATCATGTTGACGTTGACAATCTTTATGTGAAGAAAGAGAGATATTTTGATGTAAGACAAACATTTAAGAATCAAAGAATATCTAATTATCAATCAAATATCGAAAAATTACTTTTTAGATCAATTGATAAACATACGCAAAGTGATGTTGGTTTTTCAGTACAGCTCTCTGGAGGGCTTGACTCTAGTATAGTTTTAGCTTTTTTACATAAAAAATATGACAAAAAAATAAATACTTACAGCATTAATATTGATGATATAGATTTTAATGAGATTCAGTACAGAAAGGTAGTAAATCAATTATATCCATCTGAACATACAGAGGTTTTTTGCGATTCATCGACATTTGCTGATTCACTAGAACCAACAATAAAAAGTTTAGAGGCTCCGACTACACATTTTGGTTGTGTTCTTTTGTATGAATTATGTAGAATAATTTCTAAAAAGAATAAGGTTGTTTTAACTGGAGAGGGTTCCGATGAAATATTTGGGGGTTATTCTAGATATATTGAAATAGAAAGAATTCTATTTTTAAAAGCTTTATCAGAAAAATTGCCAAAATTCATGATTTCTAAAATAAAAAAACTAAATTTTTTGGAGAATTATAAAAATAAAAACCCTTTTACTGAACTTATAACATTTAGATCATTTGATATTTTAAAAGAAGTTTTTTTTGAATTACCTAATAGTAACGAATTTATTCACAATACATTTCAAAACTTCGAGAATCCAAGAAATAAAATAGCACTTTATGATCAAACAATTTATCTTGAATCTTTGCTTATACGTCAAGATAAGATTTCTATGGCTCATGGTCTAGAATCAAGGGTACCATTTGTAAATACGTCACTTATTAAATATGTAAACTCTCTATCAACTAAAGATAGATATGACAAAAAAATTACTAAAAAAATTTTAAAACAAATATCAGAAAATTTTTTTCCAAGAGAATTTATTTATAGAAAAAAAAATGGACTTAATTTACCACTTTCAAAGTGGCTCTTAGATGAAAAAGGTTTTGGTAGATTTTTAGGTTTATTTGAAGAATCAAATTTTAAATTATTGGAATATACTGAAAAAAAAAAAATATCTAAATTAGTAAATAATTTTAGAAAAAAAAAACAAATACAACTTGGGAAGGTTATTTCTCAACTTATAAACTTAGAACTTTGGTTAAGAAGTTTTTAAATTATTATCATAAATAAAACAAAAATTTTGATATAAAAATAATATGTGCGGAGTTACGGGATTTTTTCTTACTAATGATAATAAAGGAGGTGACTTCTTAAAAAGAGAGATTAAAAAAATGAATAATACACTCTCACATAGAGGTCCGAACAATGACGACTTATGGTTTGATGAAAATGAAAAAATTTATTTAGGTCATAGAAGACTTTCAATAATTGATTTATCTGAAAAAGCTAATCAACCAATGAAATCTAATAATCATAGGTATGTAATATCTTTTAATGGAGAAATTTATAATTTTAGAGAATTAAAAAAAAACCTAGAAAAAAAAAAAATTATATTCAATAACAAATCTGATACTCAAGTTCTACTTGAAGTTTTGAATCATTATGGTGTTGAAAGAGGAATAAAAAAAGTTAATGGAATGTTTTCTTTTGTGTTATGGGATAGGAAAGAAAAATTTTTATATTTAATTTCAGATAGATTAGGTAAGAAGCCCCTTTATTGGAGTAATATAAATGGCAATATAATATTTGGATCAGAATTAAAATCTCTTATTTCTTTTTATATGTTTAATAAAGAAATAAATAAACAGTCTTTACAAAATTTTCTTCAATTTTCTTATATTAATTCACCTGATACTATTTTTAAGAATACCTATAAATTAGAGCCAGGAATTATCATTAGGTTTAACAAAAATAGAGATATAAAAAAAACTATCTATTGGAATTTTAATTTTAATATGGAAAATTCAAATGAAATTAAAAATGATAAAATTTCAAAAATAAAAAAACTTACAGAATTATTAGAAGATAGTGTTTCAAAAAGAATGATAAGTGATGTTCCTATTGGTGTTATGTTATCAGGAGGAATTGATAGTTCATTAATTGCGGCTATTGCTCAAAAAAAATCATTAAAAAAAATTAATACATATTGTATTGGATTTAATAATAAAGGTTTTGATGAATCTAAATATGCAAAAAAAATATCAAATATTTTGTCAACATCGCACAACGAGTTTATTTTAGATGATTATTCTATAGAAGATTTAGTCGAAAAAATACCATTTTATTACGATGAACCCTTTGCTGACTCTTCTCAAATACCATCAATGATTATTTCTAAGGAATTAAAAAAAAAAGTGACCGTATGTTTAACAGGTGATGGAGGAGATGAAGTTTTTGGAGGATATACAAGATATATTTGGGGGAATAAATTCTCAAAGATTTGTAATATTTTTCCAATTTTTTTTAGAAATATAATTTCAAGAATTCTCAACACATTTCCCAGTGAAAAAATAAATAAATTTAATGAATTATTCCCAAATCATATTCTTCCTTCTCAATTGGGTGATAGAATGAAAAAAATAGGAAAAATAATTCTTTCAAAATCTAATTACGAAATCTATTTAAAATTAATAACTCAAATGGAAGATAAAGTTTTATTAAATCAATCAGATTTCCATAAAAACTCTTCAAATTATATTTTTAGTAAAAAAAATATAATTGAGGCAATGCAAATCATGGATTTAAAAAATTATTTACCTGGCGATATCCTAACTAAAATTGATAGAGCGAGTATGGCTTCAAGCCTTGAATTAAGATCACCTTTACTTGATTACAGACTTATTGAATTTTCATTCAAAAATTTAATTTTAAAGGATAAAATTTATGGAAATAAAGGTAAATATATTCTAAAACAAATTTTAAAAAATTATATCCCAGAAAATTTAATTAACAGACCAAAAATGGGTTTTGCAATACCTTTATCAAAGTGGTTAAGAGGAAGGTTGAAAAACTGGATGTTAGATACTTTAAACTTAAATAAAATTAAGAGTCAAAACATACTTAATTCTCAACAAGTAGGTAAAATGATTAACGATCACATAAAATCAAAAAGAAATTGTCACCATGAGTTATGGAATATTTTGATGTTTCAAACGTGGTTTGATAAATGGATGAAGTAATTAAAATAATTTTTCTACTAAACTAATTAGTTATAAGATTTTCGTATATAGTAATGTGATTTTTTACCATCTCGTTTAGACAAAATTTTTTTGAATCCTTTTTTGACTGTAAAGATTTTCTCTTCAATAAATTTTTATTTGATAATATAGTTTTCATTGCCTTGACTAGTTGATCTTTATTATTACTTTCTATTAGAAAACCATTTCTATTATTTGTAATCTCAGAATTTCCCCCAACATTTGTCGCAATCGTTGTTATTCCATGACTGATCAATTCTATAAGGCTGTTAGAGAGTCCTTCTTCTAAGGAAGAACTAATTCCAACATTAGTAATATCTAAGAATTTTTTAATATATTTTGTTCTGTTCTTAAAAATAAAATAATTCTCAATTTTTTTTTCTTTAATTAAGCTTTTTAAATATTGTTTATATTCATTTTTTCCTGAGCCTAAAAAAATAACTTTAAACTGAGTTTTGACAAATTTCCTTAGTTCATCAACAGCATCAATTACTAGCTTATGATTTTTATAAGGTATCAAATTAGCTAAAACTAAAAAAACAAAAGTATTTTTTTTTATACCTAATTTTTTTTTAAAATTATCGGGTAATACATTCTGTTCACTTTCAGGTTTTATAAAACCATTATAAATTAATTTAACTATTTTCTCGGGAGCTCCCTCATTAATAATATTTTCTCTAACTGCTCTAGCGTTTACGATTATAAATTTGATTCTCTTGTGAAGAAATAACTCTATTTTTTTTACAGGAATTAATTTAAAATTTTGCTGGTAATTATTTAACGACCTTCTGCTCATAATAATATTTTTATGATTATTTAGAAAACCAATTAAACCGGCGATTAGGTATGCATGAGGTAGAAAACAATGAATGATTTCTGGTTTTGTTCTTCTTATCCTAAAAAAACTAACTATAAAATTAAATATATGTTTTAAAAATGACTTAAACTTAAACTTTGGTAAAAAGACTGTTATATTACTTTCTAATTCTTTAAATAATTGACCTTTTTTGCTTGATAACAAATGAAGATCAATTTTGAATTTTTTTTGGTCTAAGGAATTGATAATATTGATGAATTGTTTTTCTGTCCCGCCAATTTCAAGGGAGCCAATAAAAAAAGAAATATGAATTTTTTTGTTAGTCTTTTTTTTAAATTTAAACTGAGGTTCTTTCATTTAACTTTTATCGTTCTAGAAAATTTAATTCACATGTATAATTCGATATGCTTAAATTAAATTGGATAATTACAAACACCTTTGTACTTTAAATAATTAAAAGGAGCAATATGCAAAAGCTTAAAATTGCGGTAATAGGTTGTGGCTATTGGGGAAAGAATCTTGTCAGAAATTTTTCTGAAATAGGAGTACTTAAGTATGTGTGTGATTTAGATTCAATTAGCGCAGATAAAATTTCAAAAAAGTATAATATTGAGTCTAAGTCTTTTGATGATATTTTAAAAACAGATGTAGATGGAATTGTAATATCTACACCCGCTGTTCATCACAATAAACTGGCAAAGGCCTCTCTTCTTTCAGGAAAGAATGTTTTTGTAGAAAAACCAATTTCACTTAGTGTTGAAGAAGCTGAAAATTTATGCGTTATTGCTAAACAACAAAAAAAAATATTGATGGTAGGGCATTTGCTACAATATCATTCTGCATTTTTAAAACTCAAAGAGCTTGTTAAAAAAGATAAATTTGGAAAGTTACAATATATTTATTCAAATCGCCTTAACCTTGGTAAATTTCGTAATGAGGAAAATATTTTATGGAGTTTTGCCCCTCATGACATATCCATGATTCTTAGCCTTGCCAGTGATATTCCTTCAAAAGTTTTGTCAACTGGAGCTGCTCATTTAAATAAAGATATACACGATGTCACAACAACTCACTTAACTTTTAAAAATGGAATTCAAGCACACGTTTATGTTTCTTGGTTACATCCTTTTAAAGAACAAAAGTTGGTTGTTGTAGGTAAAAGTGGTATGGCTGTTTTTGACGATGGTTTAGATTGGTCTGAGAAACTTAAAATTTATCCTCATGAAATTAACTGGGTTGAAGGTTTACCACAACCAAAAAAGGCAGATTTTGAGGCATTACAAATAGATTCTGTGGAACCACTTAAGGTAGAGTGTCAGCATTTTCTTGATTGTATTCAAAAAGGGAATAGACCTCGAACTGATGGGGAGGAGGGCCTAAATGTTTTAAGGGTGCTTGATGCCTCTCAAAAATCTCTAATTAAAGGAATTACAATAATGTTAAATAAAAAAAAAATGAAAAAACAAAATTTTTATGTTCACCAAACTGCTATTATTGATGAAAATTGTGATATAGGTATAGGTTCCAAGATTTGGCATTACTCCCATATTATAAGCGGAACTTCAATTGGTGAAAATTGTACCATAGGACAGAATGCAATGATTGGTCCCGATGTAGTGGTTGGAAATAATTGCAAAATTCAAAACAATGTTAGTTTGTATAAAGGTGTTACTTTAAGCGATGGTGTTTTTTGTGGTCCATCTTGTGTGTTTACAAATGTGTACAACCCTCGTGCGGAAATTGAACGTAAAAATGAATTTCTTCCAACTCATGTTGAAAAAGGTGTCACAATTGGTGCTAATGCAACAATTGTTTGTGGTAATAAATTAGGTGCCTACAGTTTTGTAGGTGCAGGTGCAGTGATCACCAAACCTGTAAAACCTCACGCACTTATGGTTGGAAATCCCGCAAAACAAATTGGTTGGGTATCGCATGCTGGTGAAAAACTCGACAAATCGTTAATCTGTCCTCGTGAGGGCCGACAATATTTTATTGACGAAGATGGAGAACTTAAAGAGGTTGTAAAGAAAAAAAGTGTTAAAGAAACAGCTTAAAATTATATTCAAGGAAAAAGTTAATTTATGAAAAAGCGCATTGTAACAATCTTTGGTGCAAGACCTCAATTCATAAAAGCAGCAGTTTTATCTAGAGAAATTAAAAATTACAATAATATAGAGGAAATTCTTGTTCATACAGGACAACATTTTGATAAAAATATGTCAGATGTTTTTTTTGAAGAACTTGAGATTCCAAAGCCTAAATATTTTTTGGATATTAATTGTTGTTCTCACGGACAAATGACTGGTAAAATGCTTTCAGAAATTGAAGATGTATTATTACAAGAAAAGTCAGATATGGTACTTGTTTATGGTGATACAAATTCAACCCTAGCAGGTGCCCTTGCCGCTTCAAAACTTCATATTCCAGTTGCTCACGTGGAAGCAGGCCTAAGGTCTTTCAACAAAAAAATGCCTGAGGAAATTAATAGATTATTAACAGACCATTTAAGTAGTTTTTTATTTTGCCCAACAAAGCAGGCTATAAAAAATCTTGGTATGGAAGGAATAACTAGTGGTGTTCATCATGTAGGTGATATTATGTACGATGCGACAATATTTGCAAAAGATTATATAAGTAAAAATTCCAATAAATTTAATAATTATTTAACTTTAGATAAAGTTAATTTTGCGTTAATGACAATTCATAGAGAAGAATCAACAAAAAACCAAGAAAACTTCTCTAAATTTATGAGCTTTGCAACCAAATTTTCGGAGAAAAATAAAATTAAAATTTTGTTTCCCATACATCCACGTATCAATGATTTAGTAAAAAAATATAAAGAAAACTCGAGTTTTTTTTTAATAGATCCTATTAGTTATTTTGAAACTCAATTTCTTCTTGGTAAAGCTTCTTTTGTTATAACCGATTCAGGTGGTCTTCAAAAGGAAGCCTATTTCCACAAAGTTCCATGCATCACTCTAAGATCAGAAACAGAATGGGTGGAAACAATAGAGAATGGTTGGAACAGACTTTGGACAGATAAGGGTTATAAGTCACGAAAAATTATTGAAGATTATGGTGATGGCTTTGGCGCCAAAAAAATTATTGAAATTTTAATAAATAATCTATAATGATCTATTGATAATTTTAAAAGCTTCAGAGAATTTATCAATTATATACGATGAATATTTAAGATTTAATGGCAAGCTTAATACTTTTTCTGAAATTTCTTCACTGACTTCTAAGCAATTAGATCTTGGAAACTTTTCATATGCAATTTGAAGATGAAGTGGTTTTTCATAATAAATCATTGTAGGGATTCCC
>MDTE01103384.1_pt1 | contig 45657 bp, 35 predicted proteins | sample 811231 | NCBI WGS metagenome assembly MDTE01 (sample SAMN05326651, study PRJNA326480) | marine metagenome | isolation source: seawater | place: Indian Ocean: Red Sea | collected 2010 | reverse complement strand
TGCAACGGAGGACGAGAGTAGGGCCGCCAGGACTCGAACCTGGAACCAACGGATTATGAGTCCGCTGCTCTAACCGATTGAGCTACGGCCCCCCTGAAGAGCGGCGTGCATCTTATCGAGTTGGCGAGTTGATCGGGAGGCGCGTCAACCGGTCGTCCGCCTGAGCACAAACACCGTGTCGGTGATTTCGTCGTTGAGCTCCAGTGGATCGTCGATGTCGTACCAGAAATCGTAGACATCGAGCAGTTCGAATTGCGGGATCGTTGCCAGCAGGTTTCGGAACTGGGCGGCCGTGTACATTCTCAGCGGGAAGACATCCTCGTAACGCGTCCTGGACGATCGACCGTCCCTGGCCTGCGAAGTCACGGTGAGACGAAAGCGAATCGTCTCGATCCGGCTTGCCCTGTCGGACTCGAGCACCTTGAGCGTGAAGGTGACCCGCGTACCGGCGTGGCGTGAAGTCCATCGTTCACTCGACTCCGGATCGATGTCGAGCGGCAACAGGTGGAACCCCAGGAGGTACAAGCCCCCAGGACGCAGACTTGCAGCGATGGCCTCGAGATGTGCCCGGACGTCCTTGTCGGATGCCAGGTGGCGAAACGTGTTCATCGGGCAGACGGCCACATCGGCGGCCGGCCGGACTATCGTCGAGGTCATGTCGCCCACGAACGTGTTGGCCTCGAGTCCGCGACGCTTCAGCCGCCTGGTGAGGTAACGGATGGCAGGTTGGCTGAGATCAAATCCGGTGACCTCATAGCCTCGTGACGCCATCTCCACCACCAGCCGCCCGCCGCCGCACCCAGGCTCGACGATCCGATGGACCGGACGATCCTGGTACTTCTTGGCCGCCGCCTCAAGAAAGTCCGCCTCCAACTGCGTCTCATCCCGGAATGCCAGGTCCCAGTACTGCGGGTGGTCGTAGCAAGAACCGGGCACGGTCAGCCGACATCCCGGTTGGCCTGACGGAGCAGGGCTCGCATGTAGGCCACGCAGTATGAGGCTCCGGCCTGCTGCAACCCCGTGTCGTTGATCATGTGAGGGATGTGGTCGCCGATCGCCGACCCGTTGAAGCCTACCTCACGCAGAGTTCGCATCACTCGCGGCATATCCTGGTAACCGTCGTCGGGAAATGTCTCGAAAAACCGGGGCAGAGTGCCGCTGACGTTCCGAAAGTGAATCGCAAACAACTGCTTCCGCTTTCCCCAGTACTTGATCATCTCGAAGACATCCTTGCCCATCTTCTGGCCACCCTCCGACCAGGTCCCGATGCACAGCAGCACGCCCCAGTGCTTGCTGTGGTTGGCGATCTCGTCAGCACGCTTGTAACCATCAAAGTGAGTGAACAGCTTGGCGACGCCGTTCATCCGGGCCACCGGGGGATCATCCGGGTGCAATGCCATCCGTACGTCGGAGTCTTCAGCGACCGGCAAGACTCGCTTCATGAAATACGCGTAGTTGTCCCACATCTCGTCGGCGGTGTACTCGCGGCCAAATCGCAGCTTCTCGATCTTCTTCCGAAACACCTCGAGATCAAACACGCGGACCTCGTAGCCCCGGTTGATCACCTTGCCCGTGCTGTAGGTGTTGCCCGGGTGAAACGCGTACCCGGCCACGGGGATCCTGAGCTTGCCGAGTGCCTGCAGGAACTCCTGGTACTCCCGGATTTCGGCATCCCGCTCTGCTCGACCCAACCCGATGTTGACCGATCCCTGCACCGGGTGGACTGCCGAGTAGATCCGGATGTCGTGCTGCGCAAATCGCTTCTGCAATTCACGAAGAAATCCCAGGTTGGCCTGCTGCCGCGTCAGGTCGACCCTGACCCATCGCAACCCCAACTGCTGCAAGAAGGTCATGTCATCATCTGACAGTGACCCCGGCACTCGACGTGCCAGCTTGATGTTCTTCGGGTCGTACTCGTCGATGATGTCGCGGCGGGCTGCCGTTGCCGTGGTCGCTGCGGTGGCTGCGTTGGGGACCGGCAGCAGCGATCCGGCACCCACGAGACCGGCGGTCTTGATGAAGTCACGTCGGGGCGTCGTGGGCATGGGACATCTCTCGATTGAGGTCAGGCGATCAGTTCCTTCAGCACGCGACCGTGCACATCGGTCAGCCGGTAGTCTCGGCCACTGAACCGGTAGGTGAGCTGTTCGTGGTCGATTCCCATCTGGTGCAAGAGCGTGGCGTGGAGGTCGTGGATGTTGACGCGGTTTTCCACGGCACGGAATCCGAATTCGTCGGTCGCCCCGTGAGCCACTCCGCCCTTCATCCCGCCTCCGGCCATCCACGCCGTGAACCCGTACGGATTGTGGTCTCGACCCGTCCCGGCCTCGGACACCGGAGTGCGACCGAATTCACCGCTCCAGACGATGAGCGTCTCGTCGAGCAGTCCACGTTGCTTGAGATCGGTGATCAGCGCCGCGCAGCCGCGGTCGATGTTCGGGCAGCGTTTTCTCAGGTTCTGATCGATGTTGTGGTGATCGTCCCAGGGCTGACCGGGACCGGAGAACACCTGCACGTATCGCACGCCTCGCTCGACGAGACGGCGGGCGAGGAGGCATGAGTTGCCGAACGTGTTCTCGCCATACAAATCGCGTGTCTTTTTCGTCTCGTTGCGAATGTCGAATGCCTCGTTGGCGGCAAATTGCATTCGGAAGGCGGTTTCCATGGCCTGGATTCGGCCTTCGAGAAAACCGTCGGTTTGGCGTTGCTTGAGATGGAGACCGTTGAGTTGCTGGAGGAGGTCGAGTTGCTGTCGCTGGGCGGTCTTGTCCTGGGACGGATTTTTCAGGTAGCGAATCATCTTCTCGGGCGCGGTCTCTTCGGGGCTGAACCTGGTGCCCTGGTGCTCCGAGGGCAGGAAACCGGATCGCCAGAGTTTGCCGCTTCGTGGGTGGCTGATCGCCACGAAACCCGGCAGGTTCTCATTCTCGGTCCCCAATCCATAACTGAGCCAGGCACCGATCGTCGGCCGCGTGACGGCGATGTTGCCCGAGTGGATCAGGTTGCGGGCGGGTGTGTGGGTGGGGTTAAAGGTGTACATCGATCGAATCACACAAATGTCGTCGATGACCTCGCCCAGCTTCGGCAGCAGTTCACTGACCTCGACACCAGACTTCCCCGAGCGATGAAACTTGAAGGGGGAGGCGAGCAGCCCCTTGGTCACGCGTTCGGTTCTCAGGTTCACCGTCTTGGGTCTCTGCCCGGCAAACTTCTGCAAGGCGGGCTTGGGATCGAAGAGATCCATGTGAGACGGCCCGCCGGTCATGAACAGGAAGATGACGTGTTTGGCCGGTGCGTCGGGACGGCTCCCGTCGGTTGGTTTGCCGGCAGCGTCGGCCAACAGGCCGGCGAGGCTTGTGAGTCCGAACCCGCAACCGGCGGTAGCCAGTGCGTCGCGACGGGAGAGTGGTGCGGAAGGGAGCATGGGATTCATGGCGTCAACTCAGTCGACAAAAATCAACTCGCTGGTGGCCAGCAGGGCGTGGCAATAGTCGATCCACGCGGTCCTGGCATGGGTCATCCGCCGCTTCTTGAGGAAGTCGGTCGCCAGCTTCGTCTCCTCGGCCGTCGGTCGTCTCGAGAAGACACGACGATAGAGCGTCTCGACATTGGCCGAGTCGGCGGCATCGGCATCGAGGTACGCGGCGAGCTTCTTCGCCTGGCGAATAAAAAACGGGCTGTTGAAGACGAACAGCTGCTGTAAGGGGGTCGTGGTGGTTTCACGTGAAGGAACGTGCTGCGACACATCCGGAAAGTCGTACAGTCGCATCAGTGGGCTGACCTGTCTCCGGCTCACGGTCGCATACACCGTCCGCCGTACGTTGTTTTCGTCCGAGACGTCCTGTGAAGGACCCAGGTACTTCGTGTCGAGCGATCCGGTGACGGAGAGAATTGCATCTCGCCAGGTCTCAAAATCGACGCGATGCGGCGTGAATCGCCAGAGCCAGCGGTTAACGGGATCCTGTTCTGCCGGCAACTGGCGTAGCCGGCTCGACTGGGCGTAGGTGGCCGACAACAGGATCTCGCGGTGCAACCACTTCAGGGACCACCCGTTCTTGATGAAGCCAGCAGCGAGATCATCGAGCAACTGGGGGTGTGACGGCCTGTCGCCCTGGGCGCCGAAGTCGCTGGCCGTCGTGACCAGGGCCCGCCCGAAGTGCCAGCCCCAGACGCGATTGACAAAGACACGCGCGGCCAACGGGGCGGCGGTGGTGGTGATCGACCGGGCCAGTGCCAGTCGACCGGATCCGGCTCCGTAAGCGACGGGCTTTTGCTCCGGGCTCAGCACAGCCAGGAACCTCCGATGGGCAGTCGGCCCCGGCGTGGCGACATTGCCTCTCAGGAAGACCGGCAGGTCTCGGGGTTGGCCGACACGGAAGTCCATCCAGGTGAAGTCCTGGTCAGTGTTGTCGACGTGGACAGCCGCGTCGTAGACAGCGGGCGTGGCGGGGGCATCGAGGAAGGGCGTTTGTTTGAGCAGTTCGCGCTCGGCCTTCATCGCTGCGATTTCCTCTGGCGTCGACGGCGTCGCGGGGTCGCTCTTGAGCGAGATGGCGACATCGAGACGCCAGATGCGATCCTGGGCCCAGACCACACGTCGTTCCTGCTCAGGCGTCAGATCCACGAGCGGTCGTTTCACTTTCCAGTTGCTGGCGAACACGCCGGACAGCGCGTAGTAGTCCTCTTGTGTGATTGCGTCGAACTTGTGTCGGTGACACCGGGCACATGCGACGGTCAGGGCCAGGAGGCCACGGCTGAGTGCGTCGACGCGTTCGTCCCAGTCGTCTGTCGCAATTGTCTCGATCACCGTCTTCGACAGCCGGGGGTCCTTGTGATAGGTGGGTGCGGTGCCGAGATACCCGAGTGCCCTTAGATCATTCCGCTCGAAGCCCGGCAGCAGGTCAGCGGCCAGTTGCATGACCAGGAACCGGTCATAGGGCATGTCGGCATTGATGGACTCGAAGACCCAGTCCCGGTACCGCCAAGCGTCCGGATGAGGTCGATTGGTTGCCTCGCTCGTCGGGTTGTCTTCCGCCCAGCGAGCCACGTCGAGCCAGTGACGCCCCCATCGCTCGCCGTAATGCCGGCTGGCCAGGAAGCGGTCCACCAGTCGTGCGGTCGCGCCGGGTTTCAGGTCGCCCTCGTACTCGGCAATCTCCTGCTCGGTGGGTGGCAGGCCGATGAGATCGAGCTTGAGCCGTCTGAGCAATGTGCGACGGTCGGCGGTGGGTGATGGAGCCAGGCCGTGCTGCTCGAGTCGTGCGAGCACGAAGTAGTCGAGACGCTTGCGGGCCCACTTGGGAGTCGTGACCTGTGGAAGTGGTTGAGCGGTGAGAGGCTGATAAGACCACCAGGTCCTGGCGGTCTCGAAACTCATGCCCGTCTGCTTGTCCTGGCCCTTGGCAGTGGGAACCTTGTCTCGCGGGTCGGGGGCACCGAGCTTGATCCACGTTTCAAAATCGGCGATGACCCGAGCGGGCAGCTTGCCCGAGGGAGGCATCTCGAGCGACTCATACTTGATGGCCTCCAGCAGCAGGCTTTTTGCTGGTTGACCCGGAACGATCGCGACCCCGGTTTCTCCTCCTTTCCGGATGAGAATGCGGCTGTCGAGTCGGAACTTCGCCTGGAGCTTCTTGGCCTGGCCCGAGTGGCATCCGTAACAGTGCTTGATGAGAACCGGGCGGATCTTCTGTTCAAAGAACGCGATGCCGGCCTTGGTGGCCGGCTGATCTGCGGCCGCCGCGTGGTGGGCTCCCGGCAGCAGGCACCACGACCCGGTCAGGATCACGGCTACGGTCGCGAGTGTGTGGCGTCGTCTGGTCATGGCTTCATGCTATCAGCCTGGTTGAGAGGCTGCGATTCGAGCCCGCCGCAGCGGTGCTCATGTCAGTCATCGGTGAGGTGGTGACGCGCGTCGACCGGCCGAATGGCCAAGTTGGCGACGAGTGCGATACCCAGTAGCAGAGCCATCAGGTACATGGTCGAGTTGTACAGGGTGGCCCGGGGATCGGCGGTCCCCTCGGGAAGCAATTCTAGCAGGTTGCCAATATCAACGGTCTTGGCCGCAACGAGTGCATCGAGTTGATCCTTGCCCGCACCGAACCGATCGGAAAACGCCGTCGCATCGATACGGTTGACGAGATGGCGAATGGCCTGGAGCCGTTCGCTTTCTCGCAGCGACGTGATGGCGAGTGGGCCGAGAACTCCGGCTGTACTCCAGGCGGTCAGCAGTCTCCCGTGGATGCCACCGACAAACCGGCTGCCAAAGAGATCGGCGAGGTAGGCCGGGATGGTCGCGAATCCGCCACCGTACATCGTGAAGATGATCATGGTGGCGGCGTAGAAGTAGACGAGCCAGACCGTGGTTGGCTGGGCACTGACTCCCGCAGCGGTCAACGGGATCGACACGTAGAGGGCGATGCCGAGAACGAAGAACAGCATGTAGGTGTTCTTGCGGCCGATGCGATCCGAGACACTGGCCCAGAAGAAGCGGCCACCCATATTGAAGACGCTGATCATCAACACGTAAGTCGTGGCGAATCCTTCATCGACAAGATCTGGGAGAGTCGTTCCGAAGATCTCAGTCATCATCGTCTTGGCGACACCGAGCACTCCGATCCCCGCAGTGACGTTGAAACAGAGCACGATCCAGACGAGGTAGAATTGTGGAGTTCTCAGGGCCTGGTCGATGCCGACGTCGTGTTGGCTGATCATCTTTTTCTGAGCGGTTTCCTCGGCCGGGGGTGTCCAGCCGTCGGGCACCCAACCCTCGGCGGGGATCCGGTAGCAGAATGAGGCGACGAGCATGACGAGGAAATAGCCGATGCCGAGCACCAGGAAAGTCTCGGCGACCCCGACGCTGCCGGTCCCGACGACGTAGGCGACGCTGGATCCGTTTTCTGTCAGTTCGACAACATCTCGGAGCTCACCACCGATCTCGGCCATCCTTCGGCCTTCCCGCGTGAGGATTTCGATCGAGGCGTCGAGTTTCTCGGGCGCTCGTGCAAACAGTCCCAGCAGCCATTTCTTGAGCGGAGCGCCGATCATGGCTCCTCCGCCGAACCCCATGATCGCCATCCCAGCCGCCATACCGCGTCGATCGGGAAACCAGCGGATCAGCGTGCTGACCGGGGAGACATAGCCGAGCCCGAGCCCGCAGCCGCCCAGGGCTCCATAACCGAGGTAGACGAGCCAGAGCTGGTGGGTCCAGATGCCCACCGCACCGACGAGGAAACCGCCTCCCCAACATGCCGCGGCGACGGTACCAACGAGTCGTGGTCCGACGCGTTCGAGCCACTTTCCGGCAAGTGCCGCGGCGAGACCGAGGAATACTATGGCGACGGTGAAGATCCACACAACGCTGCCGAGCGACCAGTCGTCAGCCGCAGAGGTCACCACGCCGCGTACGCGTTCCAGCGGCGGATTGAAGATGCTCCAGGCATAGACAGACCCGATGCAGAGGTGAATCGCCACGGACGCGGGCGGGACGAGCCAGCGGTTGAAGCCGGGTCCGGCGACGATGCGGTCCTTGGCGAACAGTCCTGGCATGAGTCGCGTCTTGTGCTGGGATTCGGCTCTCGGGCTGAGGAGGCCTCAAGATATACGCCCTCGCAGGCCAGGGGAATCGACCCCGTTCCGGGACGCCGCTTTACAACGCCGGGCGCGGGGGTTCAGAATGACGGGCCATGACTCGCCTGCAACTCGCACTGGACGAACCGGATCTCGAAGTGGCCGTGGCCCGTGGCCGCGAGCTGATCGATCTGGTCGAGATCATCGAGGTGGGGACACCACTGGTCATCGAGTATGGCATGGAGGCGGTGCGGGCGATCAGAGAGGGATGTCCGGGTGTCGATGTCCTGGCGGATCTCAAAGTGATGGATGCCGGCCGGCTGGAGGCTCAGCTGGCGTACCGGGCGGGTGCCGACTGGGTCAGTGTGCTGGGGGTTGCGGCCGACGCCACCGTCAAGGGCGTGTTGGAGTCAGCAGCCGAGGCAGGTGGTCGAGTGCTGGTGGACCTGATCGGCTGCAACGACATTCCCGGTCGGGCAGCCGAATTGTTGAGACTGGGAGCTGACCTGCTGTGTGTGCACACGGCGTTTGACCGCCAGGACTCCGGAGCGGATCCGCTCGAGGAACTGTCGCAGTTGCTCGAGGTGGCCCCATCCGAGCGGGCGGCGGTGGCCGGTGGGGTGCGGCCGGAGACACTGTCTGCGATACGCGAGTTGTCACCCGAGGTGGTGGTGGTCGGCGGTTACCTGGCTCATCACAGTCAACCGCGAGAAGCGGCGGCCGAGATGCGGGAAGTGCTGCTGGGAGAACGGGTCGCGTGAGTGTTCCGGATCTGGCAAAGCAGATCGCTCGCGAGATCGAGTCCACCGTGGCGCGGATCGATACCGAACGTGCCGAAGCGCTCGTGAGTGCGATCCACGAGTCGGCACGGGTGTTTGTGACAGGTGCCGGCCGCAGCCGGCGGTCCATCGAGTCGTTTGCCATCCGTTTGCTGCACCTGGGGATCGAGACCTTCGTCGTCGGTGAGACGACGACGCCGGCGCTGGGTGCAGGAGATCTGCTGTTGGTCGGCTCAGGATCAGGGTCCACCGGATCCCTGGTGCCGATCGCCAGGCGGGCTGTGGAAAACGGCGGTCGAGTGGCACTGGTGACCATCCGTGACGGGTCCGCCATCGGCGCGTTCGCTGACGTTGAGGTCCACGTGCCGGCACCGACACCGAAGCTCAAGGGGCCCAGCGAGGCCGAGTCGGTCCAGCCGATGGGTTCGCTGTTTGAGCAGAGCTTGTTGGTGGTCCTGGACGCTGTGGTGCTGGCGCTGATGGACCGACGTGGTGAGACGCCCGAGTCGATGTTTGCCCGCCATGCGAATCTCGAGTGACCGATCGCCCGTTGATTCGACCGTCATGGGCAGTATCCTTGGCCGTGGCCGGCTGGCCGCTACGCTCTCCTCTCATCGGCGAGATTCTCCATGCCTCAGAACATTACCGCGGCCGTGCTGACCAACGAGACCGGGGCGCACCTGGGCGCCTACTTTCCCGCATTAGCTGCCAGCCCGGAGGCCACTCGGGTGGTCCTGGGTGATCCCAGTGGTCGATCGGTTTCGGGTGCCCGCAAGGCGCTCGGGGACAAGCTGGTGAAGGTCTACCGCGACCACGACGAATTGCTCAAGGCCGAGAAACCAGCGCTGGCTCTCGTCTCCCTGGAATCTCGTGCGGCGCCACAGGTGATCCACAAGGCGCTGCAGGCGGGTTGCCATGTGTTTGCCGAGAAGCCGGCGTGCGTGGACCCGGGGCACTTCGAGGAACTGGTGCAGGTGGCTGAAAGGAAGCACCTCCACCTGATGCTCGCCTTGGCGAACCGAACAAACCCGAATACCCAAGCGGCTCGGAAACTGATCCTGGGAGGCCAGATCGGAAAGGTGTACGGGATCGAGATGCACATCGTGGCCGATCAGACGCGGCTCAAAAGTGCCTCGTACAAGAAGCGGTGGTACGCTCAGAAAGCCCGGGCTGGAGGTGGGCATCTGGCCTGGCTGGGGATTCACTGGCTGGACCTGGCCACGTACCTGACGGGTACTCACGCCACGCACATCACCGGCTTCACCTCGAACGTCGGCGGGCAGCCGATCGATGTTGAGGACTCAGCGGCAGGCACGTTGCGGTACGCCAACGGCACGCTGGGAACCATTACGTCTGGTTATTACCTGGAGCGCGGTTACCACACCCACATCAAGGTATGGGGCTCACTGGGCTGGGTGTTGCTCGAGGAATATGGAGGTGACGGTCTGACCTGGGAGAGCTGGAAGGCGGGGGCCCCCAAGGGGGTCCAGACGTGGAAGGATGAGAACGGGCCGAAAGGCTACACTCCGTTCGTGCAGGCGGCCGTTCGGGCCGCCGCGGGCCTCGCCGAGGCACCAATCTCATCGACCGACAGCCTGCGGGCGATCCGGATGGTCTACGGCCTGTACAAGGCCCAGTCGACCGGGCAAACACAGGCTATCAGCTAGGAGGGTGCACACGATGAAGGCATTGCCGCTCCAGTTCAAGTTCCGGTGGCTGGATGAGCAAGGCAATGTCACCGGGTTTTTCACCAGCAAGAGGGGTTCGTTTGACGGGCAGGAACTGGTGCTCGACGACGTGACTCTGCCGGCGGCGAACATCATGTCGCTGGAAGTGTTTCAGGACCGCATCGCGGTGGCCTTTGTTGCCGCTGGCATGGCGGACAGTGCGGCATTCAAGATCTTCAAGTGTCCAGCCACCGACTTGAAGCGGGCGGTGGACGTGTCGCGGAGCGCCGCGTGGGCCGAGATGACCCGCGAGAAGATGGTCGAGGAGGGACGGGGTGGGTCGTTTCGAACAACCACGTGCCCGCAGTGCACGGCCACGCTTGATGTGTCGGACATGCCCGAGACGCCCCAGATCTATTGCCACTACTGTGACACGTTGACGACCCCTGCTTCGGGAGGACTCCCCAACGAGCAGGACTTCGGGCTGTGCGAAGAGTGCGGGATGTTCTCGAAGCCCAGGAAATTCACGATCTTCTACTTCTATTTTCTCGTGGCTGTCTGGGGCTACCGGACGCAGGTGACGCACCGTTGTCCAGCGTGCATGAGAAAAGAGGCATGGAAGATGTTGCTGGGCAACCTGCCATTCCTCCTGGGAGTTCCGGTGGCGATTACCCAGCTGATCCGCTGTTATGGCGGCAAGATTACCGGGAGCGTGGTGGCGGACCTGGACGGGGCAAACATCCGGGCCCGGAAGGGTGACATGCTCGGGGCATTGCAGGGATATCAAAAGGTGCTGGACCAGGTGCCGTTTGCCGCAGGAGTGAAGTACAACCTATCCCTGGCTCTGCTTCAGCAGCAGGAAACGGAGCGGGCTGCTGGATCGCTTGAGCTGGCTTTCAAGGACTGCGCGAATTATGCGCCGGCCTACCCGTTGCTGTCGGCCTGTTATGAGGAGATCGGCGAGGAGGCCAAGTTGAAGGAGTTGCGACGCATCTGGGGCGATGACGACGTGCCGACGCTTGACGATGAACCCCACGACGAGCCCTCCAACTCGCTTGACGACGACGACGTCTGGGCGTGATCATCCATAGGCCCCGTGCGGGCAAGTGACCGGTCCTGTCGCCGATCCGACAGACCCGATGATGTGACACGACAATCACGGAAAGTGACACCATGACACGCGGCAAACGCTTCGGAATCGCGACACTCTCGTTGGCCATGGTTCTCGGCCTGAGTGGCTGGGCGTCGGGGTGGTTCATTCCCACCGAGACGACCGTCACCGAGCTCGCCCCGGGTGTTTTCTTCCGGAAGACTCAGACCAAGCCCGAATTCATTGGCTGCAACCAGGGTTGGGTGGTGTTCCGTGACTTCGTCCTGGTCATCGATGCCAATTTCCCGAACCAGGCTGATGAGGTCATCAAGCTGATTCGTAAGACGACCAACAAGCCGATCCGCTACGTCTTCGACACGCACTACCACGGTGACCACGCCGACGGGAACGTGAAGTACACCAAGGGAGGCGCCGTGGCGATTGCCTCTGAGGCCAGCCGGTCCCTGTTTGACACCAAGGGGATCCAGGGTTTCGAGAAGTCTCAGAAGGAAAAGAAGGAAGAGTATGGCCCGCTGAAATACGACAAGCCGTCGCTGTATTTCCCGAAGCGGTTGGTGATCGACGACGGAACGATGCGGGTCGAGCTGATCACGTTTGGTCATGCTCACACCGCCGGTGATGCGATCGCGTGGTTGCCCAAGCAGCGGATCGCCTTCACGGGAGACTGCTGCGTCAATGGCGCCTTCAACTACACAGGGGACAGCGACACCGAGAGCTGGATTGGCGTCTTGACCGAACTGGCGAAGCTGCCGATCAAGACAATCGCTCCGGGGCACGGTGAGACGTCGACCAAGGCCCTGATCGCGACGCAGAAGCGTTACTTTGTGGAGTTGCGAGCCGCGATCCAGAAGGGGATCGACGGCGGAAAGACACTTGACCAGATCAAGGCGTCAATCGACCTGCCATTCTACAAGGAATGGACCGGTGTCGATGTGAAGACGCGTGAAGAGAACCTCGAGCACGTCTACGGCGAGCTGACTGGCAAGAAGGCGAAGAAGAAGTGAGGGTCTGCCGACCTGGCGTCCTCCACTAGGCCTTGCGGATGAAGTGTGCAGCGTAGCTGCGGACGTGCTGTCCGTTGAGCACGTGCACCTGCCTCAGCCGGGTGACGGTTTCCTGGCTGAACCGGCCGAGCGGGACATGCAGCAGCTTGCGACCGTGCTGGCGAGCAATGCGTCGCCAGGCGGCTCCGGGAGCGGCGTGGCTGAGCACGGCGATGTGGCGTTCGCGGCTGTAGTGGCAGGCCGCGGCCAACAGCCGTTCCTCGAGGGTGTCGGCCCAGTCGAATCTCGGGTCCGCCCAGACCTCGGGCACCGGTCGTGGCGGGAAGAGGAACATGGCACCGCCATAGGTGGCCAATCCGATACCCGGACCGGCCATCTCGGAATGAAAATCGCTGGCAAACAGGGCGAGCGTGGATTCGTCGTGGTGCTCGGCCATCCAGGTGATGCGCCAGGGGTAATCCCGGGGGTCAGCCGGTGAGTCGAAGAACATCAGCACGCAGTCCAGGTTGCCGCGTGTCGGAGGCAGGACCTTCACGAACAGGTCACCGGTGTGCCAGTTCCTGAGTGTCTCGCGGATGTCGAGCCCATCACGCAGGCTGGTTGTGAATTTTTCGGACCGGGCGAGATCTGCGCCGAGCATGGCGAGAGCCGTGTCCTTGACGTGCGTCCGAAATCGCTCGATCGCATTGTCCTCCGGCGGCCAACTGCATTGCCGGTGGGGATCCCATTCCATCTGCCACTCATCCTGTTGCGGTTTCGGTGGCCGTGGCTTGAGTTGCAGGGATCTCCACGCGAGGGGAGGTCCGGGGAGCCGACTGACGAAGTCCAGCTGGTCGCCGCCGGTGACCTGGCACTGGTCGATCCCGACCCGGCATTCCTCGAGTGGCAACGGCAGCGCGTAGGGGTAGTCTCGAGCCGTTTCGGCCAGAGTGATGGCAAACTCGTCGCCGGCCACCTGCTTGGCGGCGGTGATCAGGGTGTAGAGGTCGGGGGTGAGCCGTCGTTCGATCAGGGCCAGGTTGCGGATGTAGCGGAAAAACGTCGACAGGAGCTGTGGCGTGATCTGGCGTGCCCGGGACTTCCATTCGGCGACGTATCGGTCACGTGCTTCGAGAACGAGTTCCTTGAGCCCGTCGATCGAGAGGTTTTCATCGTCCTCGAGCCGTGCCCGTGCCGATTCATAAAGTCCGGTGATAAACGGCAGTTCACCGAGCAGGAAGGTGAGGGTTCGAGGATCGACGGCGAGCGCGGTGGGTTCCTCGACCACTGGTTCCTCCGCGAGATGGCCGCCGCGGTGATAGGCATCCCGGATCCACGGCCAGTCCATCAGGCTGCAGACCAGGACGATCGACTCGTGGTCCCGCTCCAGCTCTCGCAGGCGGGCCGCCATGTGTTCCACTCGCTCGCGTGGCTGACCGTCGGGTGGAGGAGGGAGTGCCGGGAGGGTGGCGGCGGCGAATTGTTCGAGGCTGACGCGCTTCAGCGCGTAGGCGTCGGGGAGGACAGCGGACACCGCTTCAAAGGGGCAGGTTTCGGCGTCAATGAATGCTCGGCGGATGTGTTCGCCCACGGCGTGCCGAAGCGCCGCGACCACCGGCTGGCAGGGGTCGACGGGGACAAAACTCGCGCGCGATGCGGTTGGCGGGTCCGCGTTGTCACCATCGGGGGTCCAGTCGGCCGTTTCGAATCGGGTGGATTCGTGTTGCAGTACCAGCGTGATGCCGGGCAGGTGTTCAAGTGCTTCTTCGAGAGGCGGCTGGAATGACGGGGGGAGGGGAACGGCGAGACAGTCGCACGGGTTGTCGAGCAGGAACCGCCTGGTGGCGACCGCAAAGTCACCACTGCCATGGATGACCGGCAGGGCCGTGATCCGATCACTGATCGCCAGCGGACCGGCATTCATGATTCCGGCTCGTCCTCGTCGCCGTCATCGGCATCGGGGTGCAATGGGTCGTCTCCGGCGAAGAAAAAGTCGCCCAGGCCGAGCGGGATCACGTTGCCGCCCAGCGACTGCTGCCGGGAGGCGGCCAGGGCCTGGAGATCGAGGGCGTCGTCGCCGAGGCACGCGGTGACGGCTTCGGCCCAGGCGGCGTCTGCCGCGAGCGGGTGATCCGATTCGGCTGCGAGTCGTTTGAGGGCGAAGCGGAGAACGTTGATGCCGTCACGTGTCGAGAAGTCGAGCTTCAGCTCGTGGGCCTGCTGGAGGAACTCGACAGTCAGGTTGAGCATCTCGGCGGTGGCGAAGGGGAGATGGTATTCGAGGATCGCCCGTTCGTCGTCGCGTGAGGGGTGTTCAAGGACCAGGGTGGGTTGAAGGCGACTGAGGATGTAGTCGGGAATCTCGAAGGTCGACTCGTCCTCGTTCATCGTGACGACGCAGCGGAAGTCATCGTGCGCCGAGATCGTGATGCCCGCAACAATGGACTCGACATAGCGACGGTGATCGAGCAACGGAGCCAGGCTGGCCCACGACTTCTCGTTCATCCGATTCCCCTCGTCGAGCACACAGACGGCCCCGGTGATCATCGCCGTGACCAGGGGGCTGGCGTGGTACTGGATCGTCCCGGATTCGGCGAGCACCGGTGTGACCAGCAGGTCCTCGGGTCTCGTGTCCGAAGTGCATTGGTAGACGTAGAGGTCCTGGCCGCGACTGCGTGCTGCGGCCATGGCCAGCGTGGTCTTGCCGATGCCGGGAGGCCCGGTGAGACGAGGGGCGAGTGGCAGGTCGGCGGGATCAACCGTCAGCCAGCAGGCCAGCAGCTGCCTGAGCACCTCGTGCTGTCCGATCCAGTCTCCCCGTGACGGGTCCGACGCCGACAGGTGAAGGCTGACACCGCTGATATCCACGCGGTCGGCCATGTCAGCCGCCCGAAACGGCCAGCTTCGCGAAGAGCCGCTCGACGTCTTCGCGAGTCACCGTGATTTCGCGAGTGAAACCGGTGTGGGCCCGCTCGTAGAGGATCTGCGTGGCGAGCTGGGGTTGCCTGTGAATCAGCTCGGAAACGCGGGCGTGGGTGTCGACATCGGCGCCGGATCGATCGTCGAGGCTCTTGTCCAGTTCCTGGATCTCAGCCTCGACCTCAGGGTCGAACACGGTACGCGTTTCCACGACGAGAGACTCGAGTCTCGGATCGAATTTCTTGTAGCTTGCCATCGTGACGTTCTCGGTGGCCAATCCAGGGGGTGTACAGGCGGAGCCTTTGGGGACCAGTCTACACGTGGCAGACGTCACTCGACAGGCTACTCGGTGATGATGTCTCGGACGGTGTGGCCGCTGGGGATCATCGGCAAGACGTGTTCCTGGTACGGGCAGATGACGTCGAGCAGGTAGGGGCCGTCGTGGGCGAGCATCCGGGCGAGGGCGTCCGGGAATTCGGATCTCAGCCGCACTTGTGCCGCCTCAACACCGTAACCGTGTGCGATGGAGACGAAATCAGGATAGGTCTCATGCAAGTCTCCGTCACCGTCCCCGGTGTACTCGGGAGCATCGACGGGGCCAAGCCACGTGTGAGCGCGACGTCCCTCGAAAAAACGGTCTTCCCACTGCATGACCATGCCGAGGTGCTGGTTGTTGAGCAGGAGAATCTTGACGGGCAGCTTCTCACAGTGCAGCGTTGCCAGTTCCTGGATGTTCATCTGGAACGATCCATCGCCGTCAATGTCGACACAGAGTCCATCGGGGTGAGCGGCCTGGGCGCCCATGGCGGCTGGCAGCCCGAATCCCATGGTTCCCAGTCCTGAACTGCTCATCCATCGCCTGGGTGTTCGTTGCGGCAGGTGTTGCGCGGCCCACATCTGGTGTTGGCCGACGCCGACGGCGACAAAGGTGTCGCGGTCTGCCGTCTGCCGGGCCAACTCGCGGATCGCGGCCTGCGGATAGATCAGGCTCTCGTGATCAGGACAGACCAGCGGATTGCTGTCGACCCATTCGGCCACTTGTTCAAGCCACTCATCGATGACGGGCAGGTCGTCGTCGGTGATCTCACGATTGAGCTGCTCGAGCACACCGCCGACGTCGGCGACGATCGGGATGTGTGCTTCCTTGTTCTTGTGGATCTCTGACGGGTCTATATCGACATGGACGATCTTGCCGTGCTTGGCAAATTCCTCAAGCTTGCCGGTGACCCGGTCGTCAAAGCGGACCCCGAGTGCGAGCAGCAGGTCGGCCTCGTTGATGGCATAGTTGGAATAGACCGTGCCGTGCATCCCCAGCATCCCCAGAGATTGCGGATCGTCACCGGGAAACGTGCCGAGTCCCATCAGCGTGTTGGCTACGGGGATCCTGGTTCGACGGGCGAAGGTGGTGAGAGCCTCGGAGGCGCCGGAGTTGATGACTCCGCCGCCGACATAGAGGATCGGACGCCTGGATCGCTTGATCGCGGCAATCACCTGCCTGATCTGCTCGGGATGCGTCGTCCGGATCTCGGGGTCATACCCCGGCAGGTTCGTGGGTGGATCAAAATCGGGTGGTTGATCGAGAGTCTGCAGTTGCACGTTTTTGGGCACGTCCACGAGTACTGGACCGGGTCGTCCTGTCCGAGCGACGTAGAAGGCCTCCTTGATGACACGCGCCACGTCCTCGATCTCGGTCACGAGGTAATGGTGCTTGGTGACTGCGCGACAGACCTCCACGATCGGCGTTTCCTGGAACGCATCGGTCCCGATGACCTGCTTGGGGACCTGGCCGGTGATGGCCACCATCGGCACGCTGTCCATCTTGGCGTCGGCGAGGGTGGTGACGAGGTTGGTGGCGCCCGGACCGCTGGTTGCCATGCAGACGCCGACGCGTCCTGTGCTGCGTGCGTATCCCTGGGCCGCAAACCCGCCGCCCTGTTCGTGGCGAGGCAGGATGGTGCGGAGCCGTTCCTCGTTGCGGATCAGGGCCTGGTGCAGCGGCATGCTCGCCCCGCCGGGGTAGGCGAAAATGCACTCGACGCCCTGGTGCACCAGCGCTTCGACCAGGATGTCGGCCCCAGTAATCTGGTTGGTGTCACGAGCGATTAAACGGCGAGGCTGAGTGGTAGACACGGGTAGAGTCTCTGTCGTCTGGTTGCCCGTCACGCCGGTATGACGCGACGGGTGTGACGGAATCAGCCTGCCGGTGGGCGATTCCGTTCGCGGCAAGATCCGCGGCCAAGCTGACTTTTAGTGTAAGAGGTGCCGGGGCGTGCGGCGAGGGCAAGTTAGGTGACGTGTGGTCGGGCCAGCGGCCGTTGATGACGGCGGTAGCGACCGTGCCGGTTGTGACGGACCCAGCACCAGCCTCCGATTGCCAGGACCACGCCCAAAAGCAGTGACCACCCCAGGGCGAGCCACCACGAGTTGAGTAGTGCCGTGAGAAGCAACACCAGGCCGGCGAATCCCACATCAAACCGCCAGGCCATGACCAGTTCGATGACCAGCAAAACGAGCGCAATGCCCAGGCACTGCCGTCCCAGCGGCCGGCCGGCCCGGTCGGACTCGATTGACTCTGATGGATCGTGCCACCGGGAGTACACTTGTGTGTCACCGCCCAGCAGCAGTTCCCGTTCCGTTCCGTCTTCGAGAATCGACAGATTGCTCTCGACGGAATCAACATTGACAGCGTGGAGCCGAGTGGATTCGCTGGCTGTCGACAGCGAGAACTCGTAGATACCCGGCTGCAGGGTCTGCGTGTAGACCGCCTGCTTGGCTGTGCGGTGGGTTGAGGCGAGAGAGACGGTGAGAGTGCCGACAGTGGACTCGATGCGATTTCCCGCGGGGTCCAACACCGAACCGGGACCTCCGCCGACGGGGAGGCTGCGGGCGAGTGGTTGTCCGACGAGATGAGACCTGGTGCCGGACGAGCCCGAGGTGGCGTGGTGGACCAGCTCGTGCATCATCGGCAGGTAGCTGGAGGACAGGATGGGCCACGTGGTCCAGCGGGCATCAAGTGACGTGGTCACCAGGAGCACTCGGCCGTAGCCGAAGGCCCGCGTGAGAACGGCGGGATCGCCGGAGTCGTAGGCGAGGGCGACTTGCGAGCCGGGGGCCGGTGTGGTGCGGAAGTACTTGAGCGTCACGGTGGCGGACAGGCCATTTCCTTCGAGACCCCGGAAGATCTCGAGCAGTGGATGAGCGTACTGGCCCGGGTCGAACACGACGGAGTCACCTGGCCCTGAGACAGAGGGGCCGAGCACGCCTGGCAGCAGACCCACTCCGGATTCTCCCAGCAGGCGATTCCAGGATCCGGTGTCGACCTGCGGCCCCACCCCGATCACCAACCCACCACCGCCGGCTACAAATTCTGCCAGGCGACTTGCCTCGTTGCGGTCCAGGCGGGGCACATCACACAACACGACGACATCGCTCGTCGACAGCTCGGCACGTGCCAGCCGGCTGTGAGAGATGGAGGTGACAGCCATGCCGTTCGTCTCGGTACTTCCCGACACTCCGGCCTCGCGTCCCGGGGCGAGCGCGTGATGCAGGAAAAACGTCGACGCGTCTTCGTCGCGGGCCGACTGTTGGCCGGCGACGAGCAACACATGCAGGCGGTCACGGACGCGGATGGCACAGAATCGACGGTCATCTTCGGCCAGGCTGTCGCTGCTGATTCGCACCTCGACGCGGTGCTCTCCGTCCGATGCAAATCGGTGAGCCCAGGAGAGAGGCGTGAGCGTCTGGGGTGCAAGAGCCACGGGGTGACGTGTGACGAGCTGATCGTCGACGTACCACTCCACCTGCCTGTCGAGAGTCTCCTCGCTGCCCGTGTTCAGAATCGCTGTGCGGAATCTCGTCGGCTGGTCAAGCACGGCCGTGGGGTCGGGGGACACCAGTTCGACCACACAGGCGTTGGGGGAGGAGTGTCCACCGACGTCATAGGCGATCAGTTCCGACTGGTCGGCAATGTCGGCCACCAGGCTTCTCAGACGCTCCTGCGCATCCCGGTTGGCGGGGTGCCAGTTGGCACGCTGCCAGTCTGTGACCAGTGACACACGGGCGCGTCCGGTCGGAGCGGGTGTGTTGAGAAGAGCAAGAACAGCTTCGAGCGACGAGATCACGTCTCCGGTTTCATAGGTCGGCTCGAGTGTCTCGAGCTCGTCGAGCACCCGGTCACGGCGGGCGACGGGTCCGGGGATGACAACCGGCGACGCCGCCCCTCGGATCACGAGCAGCCGAAACGTGTCCCCGTCTTTCGCAGCACGGATGGTCTGATCGAGAATCTCCCTTCCGCGGTCAAACCGGCGTTGACCCCGGTCGCTGTACCGCATGCTCAGTGAGGCGTCGAGAAGAAAGAGGTGGTGTACAGCAGTGCGGTCCGATCCAGGAGTGTCGCCGATCGCCGCCGGTACGGCTTCCAGGAACGGGCGGGCGAGTGCGACGGCAACGAGGACCAAGAGCGACATCCGCACCAGCAACAGGACGACATGTTGAAACCGGATGTTTCGGGCCTGTTGCCTGACGGCGGCTGCCAGGAATCGGTTAGCCGCAAAGGGCTCGCGACGGTACTCGCGGCGGAACACCAGGTGCAGCAAGGCCGGGAGCCCGGCCAGCAGGGTTCCCAGCAACAGCCAGGGGCTGCCAAATCCGAACGCGAGCAGGTGGATCGTGACGCCTGTCATGGATCAAACGCGGGTCCGGTGGGAACGGCGGGATTCGAGGACTTTGGGGAGCGAGATTGACAGCGCGTCGTCGGTTCGGAGCAGGTGGTGGTCAATGTGCAGCGATTGGCACCGCGCGGCGGTTTCATCCAGGAACCGCCGGAACTCCTCGCGATAGGCGCTCCCGAGGGCCCGTGGATCGACGATCTGGTCGCCCTCGTTTTCCAGTCCCACGAACCGCGTTGGCTCCTCGAACGGAAAGTCCATCTCGGCCGGATCGACGATCTGCAGGCATGCGACGTCGTGGCCTCGCCATGTCAATTGTTCGAGTCCGCTGGCGACTTCGGAGAGGTCGTCGAAGGCGTCGGTGAGACAGATCACCAGGCCCGGACGAGTGGCTCGCCTGGCCATTTCGCCGAGCGCCTGTCCGAGCCTGGTTGGGCCAGAAGGCTTGATGGTGCTGAGTGTACGAGTGAGGGTGTCGAGGTGAGAGGGCTGGGTGGATGGGGCGATGGTGTCAACAACTGAATCCGCGACTGTCACGAGACCCGCAGCATCGCGCTGCCTGAGTACCACCCAGGCAAGAGCGGCCGCGGCGTGACATGCGTGATCGATCTTCGACACCGGTGCTGTCGATGACTGGTACGACATCGATTCGCTGGTGTCCACGACCAACCAGCAAGTGAAGTTCGTTTCATCCTCGAACTGCTTCAGGTGGAAACGATCACTGCGGCCATAGAGCTTCCAGTCAACATACCGGGTGTCATCGCCTGCGACGTAGTCCCGATGCTCGGCGAACTCGGCCGAAAACCCCTTCCGCTGGCTCCGGTGTCCACCAGTGACCGACCCTTCGAGGGGCCGGCGAGTGACGAGCGGCACCTGCGCCAGTCGTGCCAAAAGTCCGGTGTCGATGGCCAGTTGGCCCGAGGCTCTTTGCGATCGCGGCTGCGGTGTTGGTGAGAAGGAGTGGTTACCGGGCGCGTCGAGGTTGGTCACGAGTCACTGCCTCTGAAGATCCGTGCAACGGTCTTGTTGGCAATGGGAGAATGAGTGGGTGCCTGATCGAGGAGCCAGGAGATGATGTCGTCGGGAGTCACATGGTCGGCTTCGGCCTGGAAGCTGGTGATGATCCGATGTCTCAGGACCGGGAACGCGACCGCGCGAATGTCCTCGATCTCGACCAGGGTCCGGCCGGCGAGCACGGCCCGGGCCTTGCCTCCAAGAACCAGGGCCTGCCCGGCGCGGGGTCCGGCCCCCCATCGAACGTATTCGTCCACGAAGCCACCGGATCCGGCAGTGTCGGCGAAGTCGGGTGAGCTGCTGGGACGAGAGCGTCGGCAGAGATCGATGGCGTAGCGGATCACGTGGTCGGCGACTGGAATGCCCCGCACCAGTTGCTGCAGGGCAGCCATGTCATCGCGAGACAGTACAGTGCCCACCGTCGCCGTGTTGTCGGATGTTGTCCGCCGGATGATCTCAAATTCCTCGTCCTCACCCGGATAGTCGACCATGACCTGGAACATGAACCGGTCGAGTTGTGCTTCGGGCAACGAGTAGGTTCCTTCCTGTTCGATGGGGTTTTGCGTGGCGAGGACGAAGAACGGCTCGGGCAGCTGATGGCGTTGTCCGCCCGCGGTGACCTGGTGCTCCTCCATCGCCTCCAGCAAGGCCGCCTGGGTCTTGGGCGGTGTCCGGTTGATCTCGTCGGCCAGCACGACGTTTGCAAACACCGGACCAGGCCGGAACCGGAACTCTCGCTCGCCCGTCCCCCGATCCTCCTGGATCACCTCGGTCCCGGTGATGTCAGACGGCATCAGGTCGGGGGTGAACTGGATACGTGAGAAAGAGAGTCCAAGCGTGTCGGCGAGTGTTCTGACCATCAGGGTCTTGGCCAGCCCGGGTACGCCCACGAGCAAAGCGTGTCCGCCGGCGAGCATCGCCAGCAGCAGATCCTCGACAACGGATGCCTGCCCAACGATCACGCCTGACAACTCGCGGTTGATCCTCTCGGTCGCCTCCGTCAACCGACCCAGTGTCTCGATCTCGAGTTCCGCGCCGTCAGACTCACCGGGATGCTGCGGTGTGGGCTGCGGTGTGGGCTGCGGTGTGGAGGGGATGTCGGTGGACACGTGCGAGAGTCCCGGTGGTGAAGGCAGTCCGGGGAGGTATCATCGAGGCGCCGGCCGCCCGTCTATCATCTGGCCGTTCCGACCTGCTTGTCAAACCGCTACCTGGTCGGGGGTGTCGTGTCGAATTCCGGTTGGTTCCCGCTGGCGTCACGACGTCCGCCCAGGTGTCCCAGGAGCGTGACGCGGTTGTGTGAGAAGACCAGGAGTCCGTGGTCGGAGAGCGCGAGGTTGCCGCCCTGGCAGTTTCGTTCATCGAGTCTCACCGGTTGCCTGGTGGGTTGTCCCGTGCGGAGATCAAACAGATGCAACCTGTCGGTGGTGGGAAAGCAGACCGTCTCACCGACGACCAGGCCTCGTCCCTGGCCCCGGTGCCGTTTGCGGCGTGCGATTCTCTGCCAGGCGATGTCGCCGGACATCATGTCGATGCAATAGAGCGAATATCCAGAGACGATGGCGTACCGACCTCGCACGGCCAGCAGGTGGCGGACCGGGCCATTGAGTTGTTGGCGCCAGGCCGGAGTTCCGTTCCCGGCGTGCAAGGCCACGACCGTGTCGTTGGAGGATCGAGCGAGGATGCGATGGGAGTTGATGTCCACCAGCGGCAGGAAGGGACCCGTGTTGTTGGGCCGTTCCAGGAGCGTTATCCAGTCGATCGAGCCATGCCTCACGTCAACTCGGGCGACGACCCCCGTGTCACCAGCATAGAAGAGGCTGTCGCCGGTTTGAGCCAGCAGGTTGTGGGTGACCACGTTGGTGGAGCGATCGGCCAGCGGCATAGCAGCGGCCAACGGCCTGTGCCACACGAGTTGTCCGCTGGAGATGTCGAAGCAGGCGAGTCCCACTTCGACCTGCTGATGCCCTCGGCGTGTGGCAACAAACAGCAGATTGCCGTTTGCCAACGGTGACCCGTCAAAGGACCAGGTCGTTTGGGGCGAGTCGACCGGAATGGCACGAGGTGAGATGTGCATCAGCAATCGGCCTTCCTGGTGTGTGATGTCGAGGATCACGATTTCGTGGTCCAGAGGTCGCGGTTCCTGTTCGGCCTGTCCTGTTACGGGCGACCCGACTCGCGCCAAGAGGCGTCCTTGATCCACGTGCAGGCTGGTGACGACACGGGCCGACAATGGACGTGCGGCTCGGACAGGCGAGCCGGATGGGGGTGGCGGATAGAGTTGCGTGGATGTGTGCTGTCGACCCGACTTGCTCCACGCGGGATGACCGGTCCGGAGATCCCAGGCGTGAATGCGGAACGCATCGGCGGCAAACAGCAAGTCTCCCAAAACGGCGGGGTGGAGATCCGTTTGTCCACCGGTTTGCAGGGCTGCCGGAGGAGGATTGTGTGTTGAAAACCCGGCGTGCCAGATGGGTGCACCGGGATCGATGGGAAGCGCGGTGGGTTGGCCACGTCCATTCCGATCGGTGGTTCCACCGAGTGTTTCATGAGTGAACGAAGCCCCGGGACGGTGCCAGGCGGTTGGTCGTGTCAACCACTTCTGGAGCAGCTCGACCAGCACCCCCTGTTCCCCGCCGACCAATCCCTCGGCGGCGGGGAATTGCCGCTTGAGCACGGCCCACTCTCGGCGGGCTTCGGACTGATCTCCGGCCAGCAGGTGGCAGAGGACGATTCGGGTGCGAACGGTTGGCTCGGAAAACTGGCTGTCGGGATAACGCAGATCGTGTTGAGGTCCGTTGCTGTCGGCGGAAATCAGTTGTCGCCAATACTCCAGTGCGAGCTGCGGTTGGTCGGCGTGCCAGGCCTGTTCGCCGAGCCACCACAGAGCGTCGTCACCGAATCGGCTGGCGTAGGCCCGGTCGAGCACGCGCTGGACCTGCGCCCGATCGCTTTGGCTTCGACCGGTTTCCCACCAGCGCCTTGCCTGGGCATCCACCTGGGCGCGGTAAACCGCCAGTCCGGCGGGAGGCAGTCGCACGAGCAGCTGGTTGATGATGAGCGATGTCGATTGAAACCTCCCCGGGGCGGACTCGACGAGGTCATCGGCATGGTCGTCGAGTGTACGTCGGAGAAGCGAGATGGCATCCGACCAGTTCTCCTGTGCCAGGTACGCCCGGGCCAGACGCAGCTTTTGCGAGGCAGCAGGATCGGTGGTGACGGTGGCTCCTGCCGCTGCGGTGGGCGTGCTGGTTGGAGCCTGTGCGGAGGCGATGCTGATCGTCACACCGAGTGGCACGATCGTCCGTATCAGTTGTCGCAGGCGACGTGTGTCGATCACGCGGATCCTCCGCGCAGCTTCGTACCCAATGTGAATACGGCGATTCCGGCCAGGGTCAGGGCGGGCATCCAGATCAGCGGCATGCCGAAGTTGAGTTGCCAGAGAATGACGAACGGCAGCAGGGTCAGGACGAGCAGTTGGAGCAGGAAGCCGATCTGCTGTCGCATCGCGGCACCCTCGTGCTGGAAAGCGTCGTCTTGTACAGCCGGCTCACTCTTCGCTGAACTTGGCGACTGGCACCTTGACCGGAGCCAGCCTGGTGGTCTGGTTGGCCTTGATGGTCACCGAGAACCCTCGCTTGGATCCCGCGGCTACATACCCGACTTTCTCGTGCCAGCACCGGAATTCGTAGGTCCCCGGTGCCAGACCGGTGACGGTGAAGCGGCCCTGGGCGTCGGTGACGGCCATGTAGGGGTGATCGAGAATCAGCCAGTAGGCCTTCATCCAGGGGTGGATGTCGCACTTGACGGTCGTCGGCAGAAACTCAGCGACTGGATAGGCGAACTTGATCCCCGTGCGGTTGTTGGCATTGATCGTGAAATTGTCGGCCTTGTTACGAATCGGGTAGGTGTGCGTGTTGTGAGCACAGGCGTCGGCGGACTTGACCACGACTTCCTGGTCGGTGCGGACGAGGAGCGAATGCGGTGTGAAGCGGCAGCCCTTCTGATCAAACACGACTTCCTTCTTGGAGCTGGCCTTCAGCTTGGGGTGGATCTTGGTTTTGTCGACCTTGCGGATGTACACGAAAATGTGCTGGATGCCCTTGGTCTTGGGATCGATGACCAGTTCATCGCTGGTCAGATCGACGGCGGCACAGACCGCTCCATCCTTGGCCTCGGGATCCCCCTTCTTGACGAGGATTTTCGGTGCGGGGACGGCACCGTCGAGCAGGAATTGGCCGCTGACGGAGCCATGGCCGGCGTCGTTGAGCAGAGGGGCCTTGGTCGACTTTTTGGGAGCTTCCTTGGCTGCGGGGGCACTTGCCGAAACGAGGGCCACGCAGAGGGTCAACAGCAGCAGGGACCGCACGATGGTCATCAATTCGCTCCAGGTCAGCGGGGATTGGGCGTCACGAGGACACCATTCCAGCCTAGCGAATCGCACGAGGTGGCGGAAGCGGTTGGCCGCGACCGGCTACATAGCTGAAGTGGTCACACTTCGAGGAGTCTCTGGTTAGCCATCCAATCTGTGACCAGGTTGACTACGAAGCGAGCACCTCGTGGATTGGTTCTCCGAGAGCGACCGGGTGCGGCTGCCCTTGCGGGTCCTTGATTCTCATCTCGGGATCAACGCCCAGCGCGTGGTAGATGGTCGCCACGACGTCCTCTGGTGTGACCGGATTGTCAGCGGGATACCCGGCGTGCTTGTCCGACGATCCGAACACCGTGCCCGGCCGGATCCCGGCACCACCCATCAGGATGGTGTAACAGTGAGACCAGTGGTCTCGGCCACCCGCCGACGTGGCAGCTCCCACGGTGACCTGCCCCATCTTGGGTGTTCGGCCGAATTCACCCATGGCGACGACGAGCGTCTCTTTCAGCAGTCCGCGTTGATGCATGTCTTCGAGCAGAGCCGGGAAGGCCTTGTCGAAGTAGGGAAGCAGTGACTTGCGAAGAATCGGGAAGTGGCGGAGGTGACCGTCCCAGGCCGAATCGCGTCTGCGGCCGCTGCAGACGGTGACCAGCGGCACCCCGGCCTCGATCAGGCGGCGGGCCAACAGCAGGCATTGGCCCAGATGCGGCAGCCCGCCGAAGTTCCGGGCCCCCTTGGTTCGTTCCACCCTGTCGGGCAAGCCGTACTTCTCGCGCATCTCCGGCGATTCGCGCGACAGGTCAAATGCTTCGCGTGTCCGTGCCGATCCCAGCAGGCTGAAGGCTTTGCGGGCGTGGTCGTCCATCGCATTCCAGGCGGCCTCGGGGATCCGCTGGTGCGGGGCACGATCGAGCAGTTCGAGCAGTGACTGGCGCCGCCCGAGTCGACCTCGGCTGACGTCCGTGGGTAACGAAAGACCGGGGACGCGGTAATTCTTGATGCTGGGATCTCCGACCACCAGGGGGTCGAATCCTGGGCCGAGGAATCCGGCTCGCTGACCGGGAAGATCGTGACCGGCGTCCCACATGATGTCCGGCAGATGGACAAACTCCGGCAGGTCACGGAGCGGTCGGTGCTGGGCGAGAACTGAGCCAATGGGCGGGAAGTTCCCCGGTTCTTCCTTGATGATCAGGTTGCCGGCCGGTTGAGGGTGTCGGCCGGTCAGCATGTAGTAGGTGGCCGAACTGTGGACCATCACGTCGTGAGTGACCGATCGGACGAGTGCGAGGTGGTGCATCTGCTGGGAGAGCCGGGGAAGTCCCTCGCAGACGTGGATGTCGGGCACGCTCGAGCGAATGGGCTGAAACTCACCACGCACCTCGGCAGGTGCGTCGGGCTTCATGTCCCACATGTCGTGTTGTCCGGGTCCACCGTCCAGGAAGAACAGCAGGCAGCTTTTGGCGGCTCCCTTTTGCAGTCCTCCCGCAGCGGCCTGCTCGATGAGCCGTGGCACGGTGAGACCCATCAGGCCGAGTGAGCCGACCTGCAGCAGGTCTCGCCGGGAGACGTCGGGCAGTGGAGACAAGGGGCGTGAGTCCATGTGTGCAGGCTAGCCGATCCCATTTGGGCGCGGCAACCACAAGTTGCTCTTGCGACTGCTGTCTGCGGGCCAGCAGAATTGTCCCCGGTGACCCACTCGCCTCGGACGGCCGCCTCGACCCGGATGGACCCTGGCAAGCGGCCGATGCGGATCCTGTCTTCAGAACCGCGGGCCCGAGGTATGTGCCATGCTGGCCAAGCTGTTCACGTATTCATTGTTTGGAATCGAGGCGAGGGCGGTTGAGGTCGAGGTCGACATCTCGTCGGCGAGCCTGCCGCGGACCATCCTGGTCGGACTGGCCGAAGCGGCTGTCCGCGAGAGCACTCACCGGATCGGTCGGGCACTGGCCAATAGTGGCTATGAGCGCCCGGCCGATCGGATCGTCATCTCGCTTTCACCCGCCGACCTGCCCAAGGATGCGGCGTCGTTTGATCTGCCGATCGCGCTGGGCCTGTTGGCCGCCAGCCACCAGTTGCAGGACGAACGGTTTGACCAGTTCGCAGTGGTGGGCGAGTTGGCACTGGATGGACGGTTGCGTCCGATCCGGGGCGTGCTGTCGATGGCCTTGGCTGCTCGCGAGGCGGGGCGGCGCGGGATCGTTGTCCCCCTGGAAAACGTCGCTGAGGCGGCCGTGGTTGACGGACTGGATGCGATCGCCGTGGGGTCGCTCGCCGAAGCGGTGGGATACCTGGCCGGGGCGATCGAGATCGAACCGGCCGAATTCAGCTGGGAGCAGGCGATCGGTGACCATGGACGGTTCGAGGTGGACTATGCGGATGTGCGGGGACAGGAGACGGCGAAGCGTGCGGTCGTGATTGCCGCTGCGGGACGGCATCATCTGCTGATGATCGGACCACCCGGGACCGGCAAGACCCTGCTGGCTCGCCGGCTCGGAAGTATCCTGCCGGAGTTGACGTCGGAGGAGAGTCTTGAGACGACTCGAATCTGGAGTGCGCTGGGGCGATTGGCGCCGGGTCGACCGCTGTTGCTTTCGCGTCCATTCCGTTCACCTCACCACACGATCAGCGAGGCTGGTCTGGTGGGAGGTGGCAGCCGACCGTCTCCCGGCGAGATCAGCCTCGCGCATCACGGTGTGCTCTTCCTGGACGAACTGCCGGAATTCAACCGGCGGACGCTCGAGGTTCTCAGGCAACCGCTCGAAGAGAACCAGGTCACGATCTCACGGGCGCTGGGCAGCGTGACGTTTCCCGCTAACCTGATGCTCGTCGCCGCGATGAATCCGTGCCCCTGTGGGTATCGCGGAGATCCGAAGCGGGCCTGTCACTGTGGTGTGCCTCAGATCGAAAGATATATGGCCAAGATCAGTGGACCTCTGCTGGATCGGATTGACATCCACGTCGAGGTGCCGGGTGTGCCGTTTCATGAGCTCTCCGACGAGACGGCGGGGACCAACAGTCACCAGATGGCTCAGCAGGTCGAACAGGCTCGGCAGGTCCAGGTCGAGCGGTTTGCTCACTCGGCGGGTCACCCGATGACTAACGGAAACATGAGCCCTCCGCAGATCCGCAGGCATTGCCGGCTGGATCGACCGGCAGAGGGGCTCTTGAAGATGGCCATGGAGCAGATGGGTCTTTCGGCCCGTGCCCATGACCGGATCCTTCGCGTCGCCCGGACGATCGCCGATCTTGCGGACGATGCGGAGATCGGGGAGGACCACCTGTCCGAGGCGATCAACTTCCGAGCGCTCGATCGGTCGTACTGGGCGTGAGGCCTGTCTGCGCAACCTGGCCGCGTTGGTCACAACGCGGACGGTCGTTGGTGACCCATCCCATCTGTGACCAGGTTGGCTAAGAGCCCATTTTGAGTAGGCGGGGCGAGGCCTTGGGGACCCAGCCGGCCTTGCGTTGCCCCTTGCCGGGCCGGCCGGTGTCGCCGAGGTCGGCTCGTGCCTGTTCGACGAATCCCTGCAGCCTCTTGACGACATCCGGGTGGTTCGCAGCCACGTTGTTGTCCTCGTGGATGTCCTTCCCGAGATGGAAAAGCTTCAGGGGCTGGGCCGGTTCCGGCTTGCCCCAGTTTCGTTTCTTGGACTTCATCGGGACAAACATCTTCCAGGGGCCCGAACGAACCGCCTGCAACTGGTCCATCTGATAGTAGTAGAAGGCATGGTGACCGGCGTCGGGGCCGGCCTGGCCCGAGAGAATCGGCCAGATGTTCTTGCCGTCGATCTTGCGATCGGCAGGCGGCATGGCCCCCGCGAGGTGTGCGAGCGTCGGGAGCACGTCAAGCGTGCTGGTGATAGCCGGGCTGCTGGTTCCCGCCGGAATCTTCCCAGGCCACCGAACCACACACGGCACTCTCATGCCTCCCTCATCGGTCCGCCCCTTGCGACCTCGCAGTGGCAGGTTCGAACCCTGCCTGGCGCGGGCTGAACCGTTGTCGGAGGTGAACAGGACCAGGGTCTCCTCGTCGATGCCGCACTCGTCGAGGGCCTTGAAGAGTTCGCCCATCGACCAGTCGATCTCGTGGACCCAGTCGCCGTAGAGGCCGTCGCGTGACTGGCCTCGGAATCTCTGAGCTGGAACCAGCGGGAGGTGAACGGCTGTGTGTGGCAGGTAGAGAAAGAACGGTCGCGACTTGTTGGCCTTGATGAACCGGACCGCTTCCTCGGTGTACTGCTTCGTGATGGTCGTGTCCTTCTGGATGCCCGAGGCGATCACCTTGAGGTCTCGGACGAGCGGCAACGGAACCTGTTTGCGGTTCATGTCGTTGCTGTAGGGGATACCGAAGTAGTGGTCGAAGCCCTGGTTGGTGGGCATGAAGTCCGGGTGGTCCCCCAGGTGCCACTTGCCAACCGCCATCGTCGCGTAGCCACGGGATTTCAGGACCTCCGCCACCGTGATCTCTGAGGGGTTGAGTCCCTTGCGGGCAGCAGGAAAGAGCACGCAGAGATTTCTTTCGTCGACGTGCATGTTGACGCGCCGCGGGTAGCAACCGGTCATGAGGCTGGAGCGTGAGGGTGTGCAGACCGAGCAGGTGGAGTAGAAGTCGGTCAGCTTCATCCCCTCGCGGGCCATGCGATCCAGCACCGGCGTGTCGTGCTTGGTGGAGCCAAACGGACCGATGTCGGCATAGCCGAGATCGTCACAGAAGACGACGATGAAGTTGGGGGGCCGCTGGTCGGCAGCGTGCGCGGTCGATGAGAGTGAGACCAGCGTGACCAGGCAGGCGATGAACAGGCGCATCGGCAGCTCCAGTTTCGAGTGACCATCAACCGTTGATCCTAACCGATCCGGGCCGAACGGGACCGATCCAGGGCTGAATCCGGCTATGAGCCCATGGCGGCTGCGAGAATCTGCGAGGTGCTCTCTCGCATGATCCGCGTATCAACCAGCTCACCCTGCTGCAGCGTGGCACGGACGTCCTTGCCCGAGATGAACACCGGTTTTTCGTCCGGGTGGTTCTTCATCAGGTCGACGCGTCCGAGCGACTCGTAGTAGGCGGCGAAGCCGACGTTGATCGGCTGGATCTGCAAGTCGCCGGCGAGGTTGTCGAAGATTTCCTGGGCATCGAAGTCGCCCCAGATGGCCTCGCCGTCGTGGTAGGGGGCGTCAGCGTGTTTGCGACCGATGACGATATGGGTGTAGCCCATGTTCTGGCGATAGATGGCGTGCATGACCGCTTCGGCCGGTCCGCCGTAGAACATCTTGATGTCCAGGCCGAGCAGTTGGACGCGGTCGGGTACGCTCTCGCCACGCGGCCCCCACAGGTTCGGATCGCTGTCGCCATCTCCCATCGCACGATCGCTGATCAGTTTTTCGTACGTCTGCATCCGAATGGCTGCGTTGACGTCGTCGCCCTTGGTCTCACCGATCAGCGGGTTGAGCACGGCTCCGGCGTTCTTCCCGTCCTTGAGCAGAGATTCCAGGGCATACACCAGGGCGTACTCGTGAGCCCGGTGCAGGGGGTTGCGTGTCTGGAAGGCGACAACTGCTTCCCAGCCTGTGGCGGCCAACTGGGCCCGGACCTCTCGAGGCGACAGCACGTATTGGCCGAAATCGGGGTTCTTCGTGGCGGGAAGCACCTGGATGGAGCCTCCGACGAGGTGAGTGCTGTCGGCATCGTGGACCGTGACCATGTCGCCACCGGGATGGTCGGAGCGATCCGTGCCGTAGACCGACTGGATGTATCGTCGCTTGTCCCATTCGAAGATGCTCTCGACGTCCAGCGTGCCAACGATCGTGCCATCCGGGCCGGCCAGTGCGACCGTCGAGCCGACTTCGAGACCGGCGGCGACCTCGGCCGAGGCGGGCAGCGAGAGCGGGATGGTCCAGGCGTACAGTGCCCCGTTGGATTCGATCACCTTCTCATCGAGGACCCGGTTGAAGACGTCCTCGTTCATCGGGCCGACGAGAGGACTGAGCGTTCCGTCGCCGATGCGGTGAACCGTCGAGAGGTCGGCGGTGCTCACCGGGAGAACCGGCAGGCAGGCTGCGTCGTCCGCAAATGCCTCGGCGTTGTTCGCCGACACCATGCGGCAGACGGGTTCGGACAGGCCACCATGCGGAGCGACGAGGTCAGACATCTGGGCGCTTTCGAGTTGAGAGTGCATGTCGAGCGTGAGAGCGACCCGGAGGCCGGGCCGAACTTGCGAGGTTAGGGGACGTCGCCCATGAAGACAACTACGCCTGTTCGTCGCGGAGACCGACTGCCTGCATCAGCCGATCGGTCGCCTCGTACGCCTCGCTCACCCACTCCTCGATCTTGTCCGGTTCAGGCGAGTACTCCAGCTCGATTGACACGGCCCCATCGATCTCCAGCTTGGCAATTTCCTCGAGATACGGTTCAAACTCGACCACACCGCGTCCCGGCGGCAGGTCGCCGTGCACCTTGCCGTCGCAATCCGAAATGTGCACGTGGATGGCCTTGCCCTTCAGCTGGTGCAACTCGGCGGGAGGCACATCTGCCAGCAGCAGGTGTGAGACATCGATGTTGGCCTGCAGGGCGGGGTGGTCGACATCGTCAATGAATCGCACCATGTTCTCGACATTGCCCAACAGCGACAGCGGGAACGGTTCCAGCTCGAGGGCGATCTGCAGTCCCAGTGATTCGGCGTACCCGGCCAGCTCGCGGCAGTTCTCGACACCGGTGTTCCACTGTTCGGCGGGGGGAATCACTTCCTGGTTCCAGATGTACTCGCCGAGCACGAGCAGCAGGTTGTCGGCTTCGTATTCGTAGCAAAGATCGAGAAAGGCCTGGCAGCGGTCCATGTGGAACCGTTGCACAGACGGGTTGAAGTCGACCAGGCCGACGGCGACACAGCAGATCGAAACGATGGGCAGGCCGGCCTTGTCGCATTCGGTCTTGATCCGTCGCCGTTCCTGAATGTCGATGTCGAGCGGGTCGGTGAAGATGTCGATCGTGTCGAAGCCGAGTTCGGCGGTCTTGTGAATGCCCCAAGTGGTATCGCGACCCGCCTGGGCCCAGGCCGAGTTGATCAGGCCAAGTTTCATGGTGAGTTCCTCCGGGAGCTATCCTAGTCAATTTCGAATAGGATCATCTTCCGATCTGCCACAGGTGATCATGCAACGTCGCCAACTTGGCCACAGACTCGACGGACTCTCAGCGACCACGTAGCCGATCTGGTAACAGATTGGACGAATCACCAGCGACTCTCTGAAATGTGACCACTTCAGCTACGGGTCGTGAGACGGTTTCTTCCTGACAGGCCACACAACACATGGACCTCGAACTCACCAATCACGTCGCGGTTGTCACGGGTGGAGCCAGCGGAATCGGGCGAGCCGTGGCTGAGTCATTCCTGGCCGAGGGAGCCTCGGTTGCCATCTGGGATATCTCGGACACCGCCCAGACGACCGCCGATGAGTTGTCGGCGGGAGGTGGCCCGGCTGTGGTCGGGCTCCATGTCGACGTCACCGATGAGGACTCAATTGCTGCAGCGATCGCAGCAACCGAGAGCGGGCTGGGTCCGATCGACCACCTGGTACATTGCGCGGCGATCGGGTCCGGTCACTTCGGCTACCCGTTCACCAACCTCAAACCTGATGATTGGTCTCAAACGCTTGACGTCAACATCATGGGGATGGTCCGCGTGACGCACGCGGTGGCGGCGGGGATGGTCGAGCGGGCGTCGGGAACGATGATCTTTCTGGCCAGCGTGGCCGGCCAGTTCGGGTCTCAGACCGACCCGCCCTATAGCGCGTCCAAGGCGGCCAACATCAACTTCGCGCAGTGCGTCTCCAAGGACCTGGCTGTTCATGGCATCCGGGTGAACACGATCTGTCCGGGGATGATCGAGACGCCGCTGAACCGTGGGGTGTGGCAGGCGTGGAATGACCGGCAGCCCGAGGAATCCCGGCAGGACTATCACGAGTGGGCCGACGAGAAGATACGAAGCGTTGTGCCGCTGGGCCGGTGGCAGAAACCCGGGGACATCGGCGACATGGCGGTTTTCCTGTCGTCCCGGCGTTCCCACAACGTGACCGGCCAGACGATCAACGTCGATGGTGGGTTCATCATGCACTGGTGAGCCGTGAACATCGGATGTCGCCAATCTGGTAACAGATTGGACGAATCACCAACGACTTCCTGAAGTGTGACCACTTCAACTACGCGAGAGACCCACACCATGCAAATCACCGAGCGCGGCCTGGTCTTTGATTCCTCGGCGGTTGAGGGACCACTGCGGGTCTGTTCCTTCACCTCGCTGTGCCGGCTGTCGGACGGCACACTGCTCGCGTCATTCCGGTGTGGCTCGGCCAAGGACTCGGCTGACGGCAACGTCGTGATTTGCCAGTCAACCGATGACGGTGCCACCTGGTCGGTGATCAGCGAGGGATTCGAATCCGAGTTTGACGGGATGCGCGGTGAGGTCCGCTCGGCCGAGCTGGCCGAACTGGACGACGGGCGGCTGCTGGCGGTCCTGGGCTGGGTGGATCGGTCGGGTGGAGACGGTGTGCTACGGGATGCCGAGACGGACACGATGCCCTCGTTGCACCTGTTGCTCGAGTACTCCACCGATGGAGGTCGCACGTGGGGTGGACGGCGCGTGTTGCAGCGCGACGCCGTCCTGAGCGGCCCCGTGGTTCACTTGCCGGGTCGTGGCTGGCTGGTGACCAGCGAGTTCTCTCATCCCGGCACCCCTGACCGCGAGCGGTGTCACGGGGCCTATGCACACTTCACAGCCGACGGCGAGACGTTCGAGAGCCGGATCGACGTGGTGAACGAGGACCCGGACCTCTTCTATTACGATCAGAGGCAAAAGCGGTGTCCCCGGACCGGACGACCGGTGGCGTTGTTCTGGACGTATGACAACCGGGCCGAGTCGGACATCGAGATGCACATGGCATGGTGCGATCCCCGGTCGCTGACCTGGGAGACTCCTCGATCGCTGGGCCTGGCGGGCCAGATCGCAATGCCGATTCCGCTGGAGGATGGTCGGTTGCTGGCGTTTTATGTCCATCGCCACGAACCGGGTTCGCTGAGACTGATCGCGTCAACGGACGAGGGCACGACGTGGGACTTGGAAGACGAATTGGTCGTCTATTCGAGCGTCGGACCTGGCGAGCAGGGGATCTCGGACCAGACCACCTATGACGAGTTCTGGGAGGCGATGGGCACCTGGAGCTTTGGTCACCCGACAGCCGTCGTCCTCGATGACGGCTCAATCCTGCTGGCCTATTACGCAGGGGCAGACGAAACGTGTCTCAGCGTGCACTGGGCTCGGGTGACGGTCTAGCCGTGTAGCTGAAGTGGTGACACTTCAGGCGTCCCCCAGCCACGCTTCCAACCTTTTACCAGGTTGGTCACGTGAGTTTTCAACCTGTGGACGAGTGGTCGACAGGCCGTGCCCCCCATGAGATACTGAGGCCACCGAGATCCTGCAGTTGGAGCCCCGTGATGACGCTTGCTTCTCATCCCATGCCATTTCGTGCCGTCGTCCTGTTTTCAGCACTGGCCGTGTCTCTGGCGGTCCTGGCAGATGACGCCAGGCAGCCAGGTCAGAAGAAGCTGAAAGACGCCGCCCCACGCGCCGCCGGTGTTAAGAAGAAGAGCAAGGTCAAGCTGCTCGGACGGATCTCCGGATCTCCCGAGTGGGTCACCAGCGTCGCCGTGTCTCCGGATGGCAAGCAGTTTGCCGCCGGATCCTACGGGGAAATCCGACGCTTTCAGGCTAACGATCGCAAGAAGATCGACACGATCAAGGTCCGCGATGGCTACGTCCGCGACCTGGCTTTTTCGCCAGACGGCAAGACCCTCGCCGCCGGCAGCTATCAACGTACGATTCTCATTGACGTCTCCACGGGCAAGGTCCGCTCCGAGCTGAAAGGCCAACGCGGCCAGGTCACCGGGGTGGCCTATTCGCCCGATGGCCGATGGCTGGCTACCTCGAGCGACGACGAGACGGTCCACCTGTGGCAGGCCGACGACACGCCGGTGCGCGTGCTCGAGGGACACAGCTACCCGGTCCAGGGTGTCACCTTCTCGCCCGATGGCAAACGTGTCGTGTCGGCGGCAGGCGACGAGACCCGGAACACGAAACCGGGCGAGGTGATCACGTGGGATGCCGCGAGCGGCAAGCAACTGAGTGTGCTGACCGATCACAAGAAAGCCGCAACGGCCGCCGCGTTCTCGCCCGATGGAAAACTCTTGGTCACCACGAGCTTCGATGAGACCGTCAACGTCTATGCCAGCGACCAGGAACAACCGCTGGGGTTCTTCGGCGGCCACGGACGACCCACCACCTCGGCTCTGTTCAGCCCCGATGGCAGATTTGTTGTCACAGGCAGCGGTGGCCGGGCGAAGGGGAAAAACGAAATCAAGCTGTGGCTGCCCGCCGATGGCGAGGAACTCGCCACGATCGGCGATCATGCCGCACGTGTGACCGACATCGCGATCTCGCCCGATGGCCGCACACTCTATTCGACAAGCTACGACAAGACGATCTGCGCCTGGGACATCTCGGCTCTCACCGCCACCAACGCTGCCAGGCCCGCCACCGTAGCAGCGGCGGCCACCGCGACAGCGGCCGACGAGCAAAAGCTGAAGACGTTTCGGGCCGGCATCATCGGGCTCGACACCTCTCATGTCATCGCCTTCACCAAGATCCTCAACAATGACAAGGTCCTGCCTGAACTGGCTGGTTGCCGCGTCGTGGCCGCTTATCCGAAGGGAAGCCCGGATATCGAGTCGAGCACCAAGCGCGTGCCCGGTTACACCAGGCAAGTCAAAGACCTGGGCGTCGAAATCGTCGAGTCGATTCCCGAGTTGATCAAGAAGGTTGACGTGGTGTTGCTCGAGACCAACGACGGTCGGCCGCACCTCGAGCAGATTCTTCCGGTGCTCAAGGCCGGAAAACCGACTTTCATCGACAAGCCGATTGCCGGCAGCCTCGCCGACGCGGTGGCCATCTTCCAGGCCGCCCGGAAGTACAAGACGCCAGTCTTCAGCTCCTCCTCGCTACGCTACGGCAAGACCACTCTGGCGGTCCGTAACGGGAGCATCGGCAAGGTGACCAAGTGCGAAACGACCAGCCCCTGCAGTCTCGAAAAAACGCATCCCGACCTGTTCTGGTACGGTATCCACGGTGTCGAATCTCTCTTCACCGTCATGGGTGCCGGCTGCGAGACGGTCGTGCGGGCCGAGAGCACCGAGGGGCGAGACGTTGTGGTCGGCACATGGAAGGGTGGGCGCACGGGGACGTTCACCGGGCTGCGACCGGGCAAGGGCTACGGAGGCACGGCGACGGGCACGAAGGGCACGTCGCCGGTCGGCAAGTACGACGGATACCAGCCGCTGGTCGTCGACATCGTCCGCTTCTTCCGTACCGGCAAATCGTCGATCCCCGAACGCGAGACGATCGAGATCTACGCGTTCATGGAAGCCGCCGATGAGAGCAAGCGGCAGAACGGGAAGCCCGTGTCGATCGAAGCCATCCTGGCCAAGGCTCGCAAGGCGGCGGCGAAGCGGCTTGCGGAGCTCGACAAGTGAGCCTCACGGGCCATCACGCCAACCACCGCAGCAACCGTAGGAACTTCCTCCTCGCGTCGGCTGGCTTGGTGACAGCCGGACTGGTCTCCACTGGTGATCCCGCTGCCGATGAACGGCGACGTCGTGTGCCGGTCATTGATACCCACCTGCACTGCTTCGCCGCTCCCGACGACAAGCGGTTTCCTTTTCACAAGAGGGCACCGTATCGCCCTGATGCGGTCGCCACGCCGGAACACCTGTTGCACTGCATGAAGGGGGCTGGTGTGGACCACGCGATCGTGGTCCATCCAGAGCCGTACCAGGACGACCACAGATACCTGGAACACTGCTTGGCGGTCGGAGGCGAGAAGCTCAAGGGAACCTGTCTCTTCTTTGGCGATCGCAAGGGCTCTGTCGATCGGATGCCTGTTCTCGTCAAGAAACATCCCGGAAAGATCGTTGCCGCACGGATTCACGCCTTTCGGAAGGACCAGATTCCCGATTTCACAGGGCCGGGTGTTGGGCGGGTCTGGAAGATGGCCGCCGAATTGGGCCTGGCCGTGCAATTGCACTTTGAACCCAGGTATGCAGCCGGATTTGAGCGGTTCATCAGGGACTTTCCCGGGACGACCGTTGTGATCGATCACCTCGGACGGCCTCTGCAGGCGACTCGCGCAGAACATGCCAAGGTGTTTCGGTGGGCGAAATACAAGAACACCGTCATCAAGGTTTCGAGCCTTCCGCCGGTTGATGCAAAGACGCCGAGTCCGATCGGACGGATCATTCGGCGGCTGGTCGACGCCTACGGTCCCGAGCGGACGATCTACGGAGGGGGATTCAGCGGCAGTGCCACACCGGCGAGTTACAAGGCGTATCGCGAACGGGTGGCAGGCTATCTCGCGAAGCTCTCCAGCCAGGATCTGGCCATGGTTTTTGGTGGAACCGCGGCCCGCGTATTTCGATTTGCGTCGTCCTGAGACGATCGTCGATTCAGATCGGCCCCTACAACCACGTAGCCAATCCGGTAACAGATTGGGGCTACGACGTCCTGTCGGGCGACGCACGCGTGCCCAGGTCACGCCCCATACTTCTCGAGCCGTCCAGCGTGGGCCAGCGCGAGCAGCATCAGGTGTTGAGCCTCAAATTGCCCCAGGCTACCCGTTGTGCACTGGTCCTCGCCAAAGGCGGTCGAACCGTCCGTGCGGGCGTGATGGCTGGCGATCAGCGTGGGAACCGGATGCCAGCTGTGCGACTTCATCTTCGACGGGGTGCTGTGGTCTCCGGTGACGATCAGCACATCTGGCTCCAGCGCGGTGATCCGCGGGATCACGGCATCGAGCTCTTCGATCCGAGCCACTTTGGCCGGGAAATCCCCATCCTCGCCGGTCGAGTCGGTGTACTTGAAGTGGATGAAGAAGAAGTCGTAGTTTTCCCAGGCCTTCTCGAGGCGGTCCATCTGGGTATCGAGCGTCGCTCCGGCATCGAGCACGTCCATGTGAACCAGTCGGGCCAGGCCGCGGTACATCGGGTACACGGCGATGGCGGCCGGCTTCATCCCATAGACCTGCTCGAACCGCGGGATCTCCGGGAGCATCGCAATCCCACGCATCGTGAGCAGGTTGGCCGGCGCGTCGTCAGCCAGGATCTCGCGTGCCTGCCTGAGAAACTCCTTGCAGATCTCCGCCGTCTTTTGAGACGGCTCGTCGGCTCCGACCGGCTCCAGCGGTGGCACGCCCGTGGCCTGCGGGTCGGTGTCGTTGATCCGACCTCCCAGGCCTTCGCCCCGGAAGACAATCACCAGCCGGTATTCCTTGACGGGTCGCACGAAGACCTCGACTCCAGGAATCTCGATCGCATCGAGCTTTTCGCAGAGCCGTTCACCGATGTCACTGGCGATGCGGCCGGCCCGCCGGTCTGTGATGTTCCCGTCGGCGTCGATCGAACAGAAATTGCCACGGATGGCGACGTCGTCAGACCCCAACTCGAAGTCGATGCCGAGAGCTTCGAGCACACCTCGCCCGATGTCGTATTCCAGGGGGTCGTAGCCAAAGAGGCCCAGGTGTCCGGGGCCACTGCCAGGTGTGATGCCGGGCAGGACCGGCACGCTGCCGCCGGTTTCTCCCGCAGTCGCGAGGGCGTCAAGATGAGGTGTGTTGGCGGTTTCCAGTTCGGTTTTCCCGCCGGGTTCCAGGGGCAGACCACCGAGTCCGTCGGAGACGAGCAGGACGATCTTCGAGCCGTTGTCTTTTTGGAGGCGGCGGGTGAGATCATGAACGCGTGTCATCGAGGGGTCCGCTTGAGAAGATGGCCTGGCGCGGCCGGGATGTCATGGTGTTTTTGGCTGCTCTTCGTAGTGTAGAGGGGCCTGACGACGGAAGCAGCCCATGGAATCACCGGAAGTCATGACCGATGCCCTGGTCCAGTTGAAGGATCACCTGGGCGTGGAACTGGTGCGCTGGCTGGCTCGAGTGGCCTTCGTGGCCTGGGCCGGGTGGTTGATCCTGACTGTGGCGAGAGCGCCAGCCGTGGTGAGGCGATTTCTGTGGTCGACAGGGCTGCTGGTTCACATGTGTCACGTCGGCTGTGCCTTTCATTTCATCCACCATTGGAGCCATGCCGAGGCGGTGGAGCACACGGCCCGGCTCACGGCTCGCGTCACCGGCTGGCACTGGGGGCAGGGTGTCTGGATCAATTACGCGTTCACACTGCTCTGGATCATTGATGCGGCGTGGTGGTGGACCCAGCCGGCCAACCGTCCACGTCCCCCGGTCTGGACGGTACCTCTCCACGCGTTCTTCCTGTTCCTGTTCTTCAATGCCACGGTGGTTTTCGGACCGTGGGGCTGGAAGCCCGTGGGGGTGGGCGTCGTCCTGCTGGTAGGTGTGACCTGGAAAGTGGCCGGTCACGCGTCGACAAACCGCGAGAAGAGAGCGAGCGACTCGGAGGCCATCCGTTCGGGGCCAAACAACTCGTGAACCCCCTGTCGCCCCCTGGTCGCGAGTTCCAGGCGGCGGGCTGGATCGACCACCAGCGATTCGAGAGCGTCAGCCAACGACGCGGGTTGCCCAGGTTCCACGAGCAGGCCACCACCGGTCGATTCGACCAGCTCGGGGAACGCCCCGTGGCTCGGCTGCACGACCGGCACACCGTTGGCCAGCGCCTCGAGTACGTAGAGCCCCTTCGGTTCGCGGTATGGCGCAGGCACGCTCAGCACATCCAGGGACTGCAGGAACCGGACCTTCGCTTCCGTATCCGGCGGACTGCCGATGTAGGAGAAGGCGTCGCCGAGATCAGCGGCGTCGGATTTCACCCGGTCAAAGTACGCCTGGTCCCTTGAGCCGAGAAAACCACCGGCCATGAGACGGGTGTTGGGCTGCCGAGCGTGGAGAATCCGGAAGGCGTGGACCAGCTGATCGAGTCCCTTTTCCGGACAGATCCGAGCAAAGTAGCCGATCGTCAAAGGCTGGTCGTTTGCGGTCTCTGCCGGCTTGCCGCCGTGCTCGCGCAGGTCGATCCCCAGGGGAATGATGTGAAACTTGCGGGCGTCCAGTCCCAGGTAGCGAACCATGTGGTCCCGGTAGAACTGGCTGTGCACGATGAATCCATCGAAGTCGGCAGCCCGATCGTGAATTGCCTCGATCGCCTGCCCACGGTACGGCTCGACCAGGCCCTCCAGGAAAATGTCGTCCCCCTGGAGCACGCAGAGAAGTGGAACGTCGATCTGTTTCTTGATGGCTCGTGCTGTGCCCGCCAGCAGGGCGTTTGAGAAGCAGACGATGTCGGGTTTCAGGTGGCCGGCCATCGCGTCGGCCAATTCAGCAACATGAGCCGCGTGCGGACCCTGTTCTCCCTGCAGCATGTCGAGAGTCAGTCCACCCAGCTGGCTCGCATCCGTGCTGACTCCAAACCGGGAGGCCAGTTTCAGGGCCCAGGGTCGGTCGACCCAGCGTGTGAGCGCCCGCGGGAGTTTGCGAAAGAGGTGGCTGCGGTGGGCCAGGTAGACTCCCACGCCTCCGAAGTAGACCTCCGATGTGCTGACATCCTGCTCGTCAACACGAATCGGCGTGTAGGTCGGTACCAGGCTGACTTCGGCTCCCGCGTGCAGAAGCGATCGCGCCCAGGTGTTGTCGTGCATGCACGAGCCGCAGAACATCCCGGCACCGCCTGCGGTCACGATCGCAATGTGCATGGGGAGTCCAGGAGGTCTGCCGGGGAATCACACTCGCATCATAGCGAGTCGCCCAAGGCGACTTCGACGAACCGACGGATCAATGACGCTGCCCGCGGGGTCTCTTCGAGACCCGCAATGAACTCCGAAATGGGCTGCCCCGTGATTCTCTCGACGTATTGAGGATAAGTCGCCACCCGGGCATGCAGGTCGTCCCGGGTCAGCTCGGGATGAAACTGTGTGCAGTACACCGGTGCTCCATCGACTCGGTAGGCCTGGTGGGTGTTGAGTTCCGAGAATGCCAGCAGCGTGGCACTCGGTGGCAGGACCTGGACGCAGTCCTCGTGGCCCATCTGGGCGAGGAATGTTTGTCCGAGCCCAGAAAAGACCGGATCCTCGCGACCGGCCGACGTCACATAGAGCCGATGAGTACCCACCTCCGCGGTGCCCGGGTCGTGCACAACCGTTCCGCCCAGTGCCCGGGCCATCGCCTGGAAACCCCAGCAACTGGCGAAGGTGGGCTGCCGTCGTTCGACCAGGCCGCGAAGCAGGTCGAGTGATCGGTCGAGCCAGGGAGCGTCATCGACGGCCGAGTAGTTTCCGCTGCCTCCCAGCAAGACAACGTCGGCCCGATCAAGTTGAGTCTGCGTGGGGCCGTCGCTGAGCAGGTCGGCAGTGTCGCATCGCTGTGGATCGATGTCGAGAACCCGAGAGAAGGCCATCCGCTCATGGTCACGCATTGCGTCGTCAGGATCCCGGACCTGCAGCAGCAGGAATCGAAGTGACGAGGGAATGGCCTTGGACATCGGGGTGAGACTAGATGTGACAGGTGGCAAATGCCACCGACAGGGACGTGGGACCACGCGGCTTCAGAGGTCCTGCTGTCTTCGCTGCCTGTGGTACTTGAGTCCCGGAAAGAAGAAGCACGCCCCCGAGAGCAGCCCGAACAGCGAGATGCTGCAGTCGATCGCCCCGGCTTGAGACGCATGGCTCTGCATTGCGGCCATCAACGGGGCGCTGGCAAACAGGGCGGCGGCCTGGATGTAAAAGCGGCCCGAGAGGATCCCGGCCTTGACCAGGAAGACGGCCCCGGTGAGCAGGCCGAGAACCGGCGAGAGTTCCAGTGGGTCGAGATGCAGAATCGCCTCGACCAGGTAGAGCAGGATGCTGCCGGCCATGCTGCCGGCCCAGACATGAGCGATCTGGCGCTCGACGAAGGTGACCGGGCCGGATCGCTTTCTCAGGTTCCAGAAGATCAACGCCCAAAGCCCCGATCCGGCGCCCCAGACCCACAGGTAAGGCCAGGGCGTGCTCGGTTCCTGCAGCTGAATGCCGTTGGTCAGCAGGCAGAGCACAACGAGCACCAGGCTGTGCCACATCCAGAGCAGCCCCCAGTTCTCGAGCACCACCGCGTGATGCGTCTCACGAAAGGCCCGGCTGAGGACCTGAGAAAACTGGCTCGAGCGAGCCGACACCGGTTCGTTGTTCAGGTAGGCCTGGAGGTCGTTGGCCAGGGCGGATGCCGATTCGTAGCGCAGGTCGATCGGCTTCTGCAGGCATTTGAGCGCGATCATCTCGAGATCGGAGTCGGTGTCGGCATGGACCAGGCGGGGCGGCACCGGGTCCTGCTCGAGCACCTGGATCATGGTCTCGACCGGCGTCGCCCCCTGGAATGGTGCCTGTCCGGTGAGCAGGGCGTAGAGGATGGCACCGAGGCTGTAGACATCAGTCCGTTCCTCGATCCGGCTTCGTTGACCTGCTGCCTGTTCGGGAGCCATATACCCGGGGGTGCCGATCACCGCGCCGCTGCCCGTCAGAGTGACAGGCGCCGTGGCGTCGGTGTCGGTGGGAATTCTCTTGGCGAGGCCGAAATCGGTGATGTACGGTGTGCCCTCCGTGTCGACGAGGATGTTGGACGGCTTGAGGTCCCGGTGCAGGATCCCTTCTCCGTGGGCGGAAGCAATGGCCCGGCAGACCGGAAGCAGGACGGCGGCGGCTTCCCGGGACGACAGTGGACCGGCGGCGATCCGTGCCGACAGGGTGTCGCCATCGATGAGTCTCATGCTGAAGAACGGCAGGCCGTCGTGTTCACCGACCTCGTAGATCGGCACGATGTTGGGGTGTTCGAGCTTCGCTGCACTCTCGGCCTCGCTCTGGAACCTCGCAACATCGATCGGTGAAGCCCAGTCACCTCGCAGGATCATCTTGATCGCAACGTCGCGGCCCAGCGTGTCCTGGTGAGCTCGGTAGACGACCCCCATGCCACCGCGGCCCAGTTCACTCAGCAATCGATAGTCACCGATCGACTCGGGCCTGGGAACCGACAGCGCGGGATCGCCGGCGTCCCCATCGGTCAGCGAGCTGAATTCGCCCGCGACGTCCACCATCGCCCACAATTGCCTGAGCTCCTCGGCGACTTCCGGATGCTCGTCCGCCTCGTGCTCGATATCAACCGCTTCTCCAGCCTCCGAACGCGTCAGCAGGCTCTCCAGGAGATCCGCCAACAGGGCGTCCGAATCAGGAGTGGGAGGGGTGGGAGCGGACAAGAGCAGGTCGGCCTGGACTGGGACAAACGGGTGAAAACTCCTGATGACTTAGATCATAACCGGCGACTGTGTCACAATCGTTGTTGTGCCGGGCGAGAGCGCCACGCCTGGTGGATTCTCCAGTCTTCAGTGTGTCTTGTCATGATGAGTTGTGTTGCCAGGTGGCTGTGCGTGGCCGTCCACATTGTCATTTTCGCATCGCCGTTGCGGTCAGAGGTGGTCCAGATCGAGGTGACCGAACGAGCGGCATTTGCCGGCGGCCAGCACTTCGGCAACGTGGGGCCGTACGAACGGGTGAAGGGATGGCTGACGATCGCTGTCGATCCCGCTCACGCACTGAATCGGGTCGTCACCGATATCGGCCTGGCGCCGCGCGACAAGGATGGCCGGGTTCGATTTCGGACCGAGTTCTTCCTGCTGAAGCCGGTTGACGCACGACGAAGCAATGGCCGGATTCTGTATGACGTCAACAACCGCGGAAACAAGTTGGCCCTGGGGGCGTTCAACAACCCGCGTGGTGGCAATCGCAACGATCCGAAGACCGCTGCCGATGCCGGCAACGGATTCCTGATGCGGCACGGTTATTCGGTGTTGTGGTGCGGCTGGAATGGCGATGTGAAGCCCGGTGGTGGCCGGATCATGATCGAGTTGCCGGTGGCCAGGCAGCCTGACGGCTCGGCGATCACGTCGAAGATCTATGCCGAGATCTGTGTCCTGGGCAAATCGAAAAGCCAACCGTTTTCCTGGGGCAACTCGGTGGCGAACCCAGCTGTGAGTCTCGACAACGGCACCGCCCGGCTGACCATGCGGCCCAATCGACAGGTGGCCGCCAAGGAAGTGCCGCACGACAAGTGGTCGTTTGCCCGGGTTGAGGGTGAGAAGATCGTGACCAGCCCTGGCCACCTTTATCTCGAAGACGGCTTTCGACCCGGGTGGATCTACGAGCTGGTTTACACCGGCCGAGATCCCCTGGTGACGGGTCTCGGATTCGTCGCCGCCCGCGACTGCATCTCGTTCTTCAAGTTTGGCCGCCAAGTGGAAGGGCTCCGGAACCCGTTGGCCGGGGCCATCGACAAGGCCTACATCTTCGGGATCAGCCAGTCGGGTCGGTTTATTCATCACTTCCTGTTCGAGGGGATGAACACCGATGAAGCAGGTCGAATGGTCCTCGATGGTGCCCTGCCTCACGTGGGCGGAGCCGGCAAGGGGCAGTTCAATTACCGGTTTGCCCAGACCACTCGTCACGGCAGCCCGCACCAGGACAACCTGTATGCGTCGGATTTCTTTCCGTTCAACAGCGTGCCCCAGGTCGACCCGGTCACGGGTCAGCGAGGAGACTCGTTCCGCGTGCTGCGTGAGCGGGGCCACATGCCGAAGGTGTTCTTCAGCGAGACATCGACCGAGTACTGGTGCCGCGGGGCGTCGTTGTTGCACACCGACACGGTCGGCAAGACAGATGCGGAGATCGACCCTCACCTGCGTCTCTATCTCTTCAACGGTGCCCAACACGGAATCTCGTCTACTCCATCTCGAGGGATGAATCGCAACCGTCGCAATCATCTCGATCATCGCCCTCTGCTGCGGGCGCTGCTGGTCGCCATGGATCGCTGGGTGACCTCGGGCATCGAACCGCCTCCCACAGCCATTCCCCGGATCGACAACCACACTCTGGTCGACCTGGCGACTTGGTTGAAGCAGTTTCCCGACATCCCCGACTCGGGTCGGGTGCGGAGCATGTATCGTCCTTTACGGCTGGATCCTGGGCCTCGCTGGTTCACCCAGGGGATTGCCGATCACGTGCCGCCAAAGGTTGGCAAGTCGTATCGGGTGCTTGTCCCCGCCGTCGATCGAGACGGGATTGAGCTGCCCGGGATCAAGCTGCCCGAGGTGTCGGTGCCGCTGGGGACCTACACGGGTTGGAACCTGGTGTCTGGTGAGGACCGGCTGATGTCCAGGCTATCGGGGAGCTGGCTGCCGTTTGCGAAAACGAAACCCGAGAGGGAGCGGTCTGGGGATCCGCGGTTGAGCGTGCGAGAGCGGTATCCGACGAGGTCGGATTACCTGGCGCGGATGACAGAAGCAGTCCTCGACCTGAAGCGTCGAAGATTGCTTCTCGACGAGGATGCCGTGGCGATTCTCGAAAAAGCCCGATCCGTCCAGGCATGGTCCGACTGAGCGGGCCAGCTGAGTTGGTGACACCGCGTCTTTCCCAGACAATGGCAATTCCCCCGTGGGTGATGTCATGATGGACTGTCCCCGCTGTTGGTGCACACCCCCTGAAGTGTCCCACGTTGTTGCCGGTTGGTTCGAT
>MDTE01195603.1_pt1 | contig 45670 bp, 34 predicted proteins | sample 811231 | NCBI WGS metagenome assembly MDTE01 (sample SAMN05326651, study PRJNA326480) | marine metagenome | isolation source: seawater | place: Indian Ocean: Red Sea | collected 2010 | reverse complement strand
GTTCAAAGCTGACCAACCGGCACACGCACAAGGTGGTTCAGACGCCCGGCTTGATCTGGGGCTACAACAAGACCTGCTCGTTTGCCCTGATGGAATTCGACACGCGGATGCCAGATCCCCAGGTGCGATTCGAGGCGGTGACGATTGATGGTGAGCGAGTGCACGACCACGTTGTGAGGCTCAGCCAGGTCAGCCACAAGAGGTGAGCGACCACGGGCCGCCGGGCGAGACGGGACACCGGAGGGGGAATGGTCCCGGTCTCAACCCGGCGGCGTCAGGTGGCCAGCCGCACGGCTAGCTCTTCGGAGTCTTCAAGGAGATCCGGTGTGGCCTGGCCTCCTCGGCCTTGGGAACCAGGATCGACAGCACGCCACCGGTGAACTCGGCCTCGATGCCGTCGGCCTCCACCTCGTCGCCCAGCCGAATCGCACGACGAAAAATCCCGCGGCGCCGCTCAACCCGATGCCAAGTCCGATTGGCCTCGTCCGGAGTGTCCTCGCGGGCACCCGAGATCGTCAGCACGCCCTCGTGGAATTCGATCTCGAGATCATTCTCGCTGATCCCGGGGAGATCGACCTGCAATGTGAAGTGTGACTCGGTCTCGGAGAGGTCCATTCTCGGAGCCCAGTCCACCGTGCGATCCCGGTCTGCACCCAGGAATGCCCCAACCACTCGGTCCATGTCATTCCAGACATCGTCCAGGCGACCGACTTTCCATCCCAGCGGCGACAGTGTGTTGTTCAGATGCGTCATGGCTCGATTCTCCATCTGCAAGTGTTTGCTCATCGCCCCACCGAAGGGCGGACTACAAACAGGTCATTACAAATGCCGTGCCAAGACTGTCACGAGTTCTGTAACAGTAATAATATCAGTTGGTTACGAATAATAACCGGCTGGGCCACAGACACACCGGAAATGCCAAAATGGCAGTTTCGTGTCGTGTATGGAGATGGTGCCAAAACGGCAGTCCTGTCAGGGTTTCCCGAGTGAGACTGGGTGTCCCGGAAGCTGGCCGGTCAACTTGCCGTGGTGCAGGACGAGGATTCCGTTGACGATGACGTGATTGATTCCGACTGAGTGTTGGTGTGGCTTGAGAAACGTGGCGGTATCGCGGACTGACTGGGGGTCAAACACGGTGATGTCGGCGATGGCTCCGGTTTTCAAGACTCCCCGGTCTTTCCAGCGGAGCCGTCTCGCGGGGAGTTGTGTCATCTTGTGGATCGCGGTGGTGAGATCGAGCAGTTTTCTGTGCCGGACATAGTGGCCAAGCACGCGTGGGTAGCATCCATAAGATCTGGGATGGGGGTTGCCCTCACCAAACGGGAAGACGCTTCCGTCGGAGGCGATGGCAGTCAGCTTGTGGCTCATCACCCGGTCGACATCTCCTCCGGGGCGAGCCTCGAGGGTGTGGTTGATTCCACGGACTCCGTGACTGACCAGTTCGATCAGCAACTCGGCACCGTTTCTCAGGGTGACGGGCTGCATTCTGTTCTCGAGGATCTGGACGAGGTGTTGACCCTCGAGTGTGGTCTCGTGCCGCGCACGAGCGATCTGGATCCTGGCGAGGGCCTGTCTTGTGTGGGCCGGTTCTGCCGGACTCTGGTCGGCAAGGTAGAGCTTACGGACGAGCAGGTCTTCGACGGCCGCCCGGATGTCAGCTCGTTGTTTCGGGTCGGCGACGCGTTTGCGGAAGGCCTCGAGCCCGCCGGCAAGCGAGCCCTGTGGCACGTACAGCGAGACGCCTCCACTGCCGGCTCCGTACGGGTATTGGTCGAGTGTGACATCGCGACCGGTTTTTCTGACAGCGTCGATGCGAGCGAGAGTCTGTCGGGTGAGTCCAAAGACGGAGGCCGAGGAGATCTTGTGGTGGGAGATGTGCACCGGGACGTGGGCCTGTCGACCGATGAGCAAGGCTTCCTCGAGAGCTGCGACAATCCGCGTTCCCTCGTCTCGCATGTGGGTGGCATAGAACCCGCCGAAGGAGCGGATTTCACGGGCCAGCGCCACGATCTCGTCCGTCTCTGCATACGCTCCTGCCCCGTATCTCAAGCTCGTCGAGAGTCCCACTGCTCCGTCCTGCATGGCCTCTCGGACCAGGCGTCTCATGGTGTCAAGTTGCGCGGACGTCGGTACAACGTCGCGTCGTCCGATGACCGATTGCCTGACGCTCCCATGTCCGACCAGAATGGCGATGTTGGGACCGGTGCCGGTTTTTCGGAGCTTCTCGAAGAACTCGCCGATGTCGACGGGTGAACTGCCGCAGTTGCCGCACAGCAGCGTGGTGACTCCTTGCCGGATGTAATTCTCGGCCGCCGGGTGCCTGGCGATTCCTCGATCGGCATGGCTGTGCAGGTCGATGAACCCGGGGCAGACGACCTGGCCTCTTGCGTCGAGAGTGATCTTCGCGTCGAGCCCGCCCAGGTCTCCGATGGCGACAATCCGCCCCTTGTGAATCCCGACGTCTCTCGTCCGACCCTCGCTGCCAGTCCCGTCAACCACCTCGCCACCGCGAATGATGACATCCAGAGTGAGGGGGTGGCCGACGGCGGCGATCGGCGTGGCAGCTGTGGTGAGAACCGTGAGGATGGCAGCCAGCCAGGTGGCCGGGCGATTCGAGTCCATGGTGCGGTCCCCGGAGTTGGCTGTAAGCGGTCGTGTGAGAAATGTCGAAATCCGGTGCAACGAGACCGGCGTGCACGTGGCTATACTGTAACCATGACGAGTCGATTGCACGGCTTGGTGGTCCTGGCCTGCGTGGTGGGCCTGGTGTCCTCCGCCTCCGCGGCCGATGGCCGTGCCGGGCGCGTTCCCCTGTCTCAACGTGGGGTCGATCGCCTGTCGGTGAAAAACGGTCCGGCACTTCTTGGGGCGGTGCTCCATCGCGATGCCGATGGCCGAGTGACGATGGCGGTGCGGCGAGATTGGCTCAAGGTTCATGACAAGGGCCGGCTGGCTGGCATCGACGCGTCGACCGTCACGACGCTCAAGGAATCGTCGCGCCAACTTCTGGGGCGATTGGACGACTGGGAACAGGATCTGGGGCAAGGCGATCGAAGTGAGCAGGCCGTCTTGCCGGGGATTCGGCGTGAGCGGACAAGGGTTGAGCGAGTGTTGCGAGACTTGGATCAGGGGCGGGCACCGCGCCGGGCTCGATTTGAAATCGTTGTCACCCCGGCACGCGATGTCGTGCAACTGTTGATGCAGCCGGTCGTGCGAAAGCGCGTGGCCCTGGTGGCGTGGGTGGAGGAACTCGATGACGTGGAGTCTCGATCAGTGGAGGATCTGCAGGCCGAGTTGAACAGGAAAGGCATTGTCCCAGAGATCTCGGGTGCTGAGTCTCTCTGGCGAGAACTGTCGGTCGTACGGGATGACGACAGTGCCTGGCGTGTGCGGCGAGCGATCAAGAGTTGCGAGTCGACTGAGCCGTGGCATCTGCAGGGGACCGGCAACTTGCTGTTGGCAGCAAGCGGTGACGGCCAGGACATCTTGAAGCAGGAGGTCGATGCCGGCACGGTGGAGCAGTTGGTCGGTGAGTTACTCGGGGGTGGTGACCTGGGAGGGCTGCTCAAGGAACTGGGACTGGGAACTCAACGCACCGCCGATTCTCCCGGTGGCAAGCCGTCTGCCAGGCCAGTCGACCCTCTGCATGCGGCGGTGGTGCGAGCCGAACGGGCGGGAAAGACGTCACTGCGAGTGACGCGGTTTCGTCACGACCTGGTGGGAAAGAAGACGACGGTGAAGTCGAGTTTCGTGGTCCGCCTGTCTGCCGATGAATGGGTGGTGGCATGGGAATTGGCCGAAACGGTGGCGGTGACTGACCGTCCCGAGGCGACCGAGGCCAAGCAACGGATCAAGCGGGATCCCCGGGTTTCGGGGCTGTTGAAACTGGCCCGGGTGCTGGGTGGCGGCGACCAGGCGATTGGCACGGCCCTGGGGTTCGGAGCGGCGACGCAGGTGGCGTTGCGGCGGGTGGATGCGAAGTTCCTGGCGTTCAGGGACCGTCACTTGCCTCGGCTGGATACTCCGCCGGTGTGGCCGGGCCGTGTGATCAAGCCGTGACCGATCTGCGGGGCGTCTCCAAAACGTAGCCGCGTTGGTCATAACGCGGGCGGTCGTGCGTGGCAGCACCCACGTCGCTGCATTGGTCACAGTGCCGACGATGTTCGGTGATTCGTCCAATCCGTTACCAGATTGGCTAGGCACCAAACACTCCAGTCACCGGCTTGCCCTCGGTGAGTTGGTAGGGGCGTTCCAGCGGATCGGTGTACCCGCTGTGGGGATCGATCCCCAGGGCGTGAAAGATCGTGGCACCGATATCCCAGGGAGTGACCGGTTCGGTACGCGGGTAGGCGGCGAGCCGGTCGGTTTCTCCATAGATGGAGCCTGGCTTGACGCCGGCGCCAGCCAGCACGATGGAATAGGCCGCGGCCCAGTGTTTCCGTCCCGGGTAGGTCCCCTTGAAGCTCTTTTCCAGGGCCACGGTTGGTGCCCGGCCGAATTCCCCCATGCAGATCACGAGAGTGGTCTCCAGGAGTCCTCGCTGCTCGAGATCCTCAAGCAGGGTGGAGAAGCTGAGGTCAAAGCGAGGCAGGAGATGGACCTTGAGTGCCGAGAAGATGTCATTGTGCGTATCCCAGCCGTACTCGTCTGTGACTCCTGGTGCCACATCCTGGCCACGCGCGTTGTGATTCCACATCACGGTGATCAGTGGCACACCGGCTTCGACGAGCCGCCTGGCGAGTAGGCACGACTGTCCCGAACGGTTCAGCCCGTATCTTAGCCTCGTCGCCTGTGATTCCTGCCCGAGATCGAAGGCCTCGCGGCATGCGGGGTTGGAGAGCATCCGCCAGGCTTGTTGGTAGAGGCTGTCCTTGCTGCGCTCCAGTCGTCCCAGGTCCAGTTTCGTGCGATAGCGATCGATGGCGGTCAGCAACTTCTGCCTGGCGGCGACGCGGACGGGGGGCAGACCAGGCTGGTTGGTGAGGCCCGGCATGACGGCCTTGGTGGATGTCACGTCTCCTACCTGCAGCGGCTCGTGGTCCCGACCAAGCAGCCCGGCAAACTGTCCGGGTGCCGGTTCCCTGGGCGAAAACAGGGGGGCGTTGACGTGCACGGCTGCATGGGTGAAGCGGTCGGTCGGGCGGACGCGTGAGAGTAGCGATCCGAAGGTCGGTCGATCGCTGGGCCGAGCCGGGGGATTTCCCGATCGGACGGCGTGGTAGTGGCCAGTCAGGGCCAGGTAGGTGGCCGAGCCGTGGTCGAGATCCTCGTGCGACATGCTCTTGAGGATGGTGAATCGATCGGCCAGCCTGGCGATGCGGGGGGTGTGTTCGCCCAACAGGGTTCCGGGCACAGACGACTGAATCGTCGAGAACTCGCCACGCACCACATCGGGGGCCTCGGGCTTGGGATCCCACATCTCCAGTTGGCTCTGGCCCCCACCAGTGAAGACGATCAGGACCGACCGAGCCTGTCCAAAACCGGGAGCCCGCCGCGACGGAATGTCAGCGTGCGCCCTGGCCGCAGGTGCAGCCAGGCCAGCGATTCCCAGTCGCAGGAATTCACGTCGTTGTGTCAGGAGTCGGAGCATGAGGGCGGCTTCAGATGACGGCAGCGATCTCGGGAGGATCCCGATTCTATTCTCATCACCAGCGGGGGCAACGACCAGTGCCGAACGTTATGATCTGGCAGGTTCATGTCTCGGGTCGTCGGGACGGTCACCCGAGTGTCGCCCCCTGGAGAAGAGACTCATGCCGACAGCCTGTTGCTGGTGCCTGCGGGGCTTGGTCCTGCTGTTCCTTGTCTCCCTGTCTCCCACGCCGGGAATCTCGGCCGACCGTGCCATCGGTTGGCGTGCCGCGGGTCGGGGAGGGGCGGTGTCGGCCGGCCGCAGCCCCGAGGTGGTGGCAGGGGCACTCGACGTGCTGGCCGAGGGTGGCAACGCCGCCGACGCGGCGGCCACGTCGTTGCTCGGGCTTTCGGTCACCGAGCATGGCCTGTTCGCCTCCGGGGGCGAGGTGCCGCTGCTGATCTACGACGCCCAAAAGAAGGAAGTGAAGGTGTTGTCGGGGCTCGGGCGTGCCCCCCTGGACCCGCGTGCCATGGAAGATTTCTACAAAAACGGGATCCCGTCAGGAGGGAGCATGAAGTCGGCGCCCGTGCCCGGCATGGTGCACCTGGTGACCACGCTACTGATGCGATACGGCACCGTGTCTTTCGAACGTGCTGTCCAGACGACGTTGAAGATCCTGGACAGGAAACAACGGGACTGGCATCCGCGGCTGGCCGTTACGTTGAGAAAACTGGTCGAGGCCGAGCGTGTGGCCAAGGGGAACCGTGAGCAGAAGCTGGCCGCGGCTCGGAACCGCTTCTACCGGGGGGACATCGCTGACGAACTGGAGAAGTGGTACATCTCGGTCGGCTCCTACCTCCGCAAGAAAGATCTCGCAGCCCACCGGACACCGCTCGAGGATCCGGTGACCGTGAAATACCGCGGATACGAGGTGCACAAGTGCGGTCCCTGGACCCAGGGACCCTATCTCTGCCAAACGCTGAAGCTGCTGGAAGGGTACGACCTGAAGAAGATGGGGCATTTCTCCGCCGACTACCTGCACACGGTCGTTGAGGCTTTGAAGTTGTCGATGGCCGATCGCGACGAGTACTACGGCGATCCCGACTTCGTCAAGGTACCGCTGGACCGGTTGTTGAGTGGTAGGTACACCCGGATGCGACGGCGGTTGATCGATCCCAGCAAGGCGTCCCTGGAACGCAGGCCCGGAGATCCACTGGCGGGGCGGCCTGTTCGAGGTCCACTGGTGGCGGGGATCCGGGGGTACACGATCCCGGTGCAGGACACGACGACCTGCCTGGCCGCTGACCGCTTTGGCAACGTCGTGGCGGCGACGCCGAGTTGCAACCTGGTCGGCAATCAGCCGGGGCCGTCGGGGATCACACAGGGAAATCGACTCCGGTCACTGAACACAACAAGGGGGCATCCCAACCGGATTGCGCCAGGCAAACGGCCGCGGATCACGTTGACGCCCACGCTGGTGACTCGAGGCGGCAAGCCGGTGATCGCGGTCAGCGTGGCCGGTGGCGATCTGCAGGACCAGGTCACGCTCAACGTCCTGCTCAGCCACATTGACTTTGGTCTTGCGCCCCATGAGGCGGTCGTCGTGCCCCGGTTTGCGACCAGCCATCACCAGGGTTCGTTTGATCCGAATCCCGACCGACAGGCGGCGTTCCTGGCCCGCGGTGGCGTGACGCTCAACGAGGGAGTCTCCGAGTCGGTGCGGCAGGAATTGGCCAACAGGGGCCACAAACTCAGGGTCGTCGGCGGTGCCATTGCCCATCCGGTGATGCTGGTGATTGACCCCCAGTCCGGGATTGTCCGTGGCGCGGGTGATCCTCGGGTGGGGCGACGTGTGGGGGTTCTCCTGCCGATTGCCAGGTAGCTACAAACGGTGGCATCCTGGCTGCACAGGGGGCATTGGGTCGCTAGCCTGAAGCCAGGCCCGCGAGTCGTCGTCGCGGGTGAGACGTGGAACGAGACAGCGTCATGATACCCGAGACAGTCGACAAGTTGCCGCCGGCCCGGTGCGTAAGACGCCGCGGGATGACACTGATCGAATTGCTGGTGGTGATCGGCATCATCGGCGTGCTGCTGACTCTGCTGTTTCCGGCGGTGCACCAGAGTCGCGCCTCGGCGCGTCGAACGCAGTGCCAGAACAACCTGAAGCAACTCGGTCTGGCGCTGCACAACTACCACGATCTCCACAACGCGTTGCCGCCCGGCTGGGTCGGTACACGGGGGAGGAGTCCGAGTGCCCTGGCGGGACCGGGTTGGGGGTGGGGGGCCCAGTTGTTGCCACAACTGGACCAGGGGCCATTGGGTGAGACGATCCAATACGACCAGGCGATTGTCGCGACCGCCAACAAGCAGGCGCGGACAGCGAACATCACGGTGTTCCGGTGTCCGAGTGGCTCGGTCGAACCGACCTGGAGACTGTCAGGGGCTCGCCTGGCATCGGTCCGCGTATCATCAGCCAACTACGTCGGAGCGTTCGGGTCACTCGGCTGGGATGATCGGAAGGCCGAAAGAGATGGAGTGACTCTCAGAGGTGACGGCGTGTTTTCTCACAACAGCAGTACCAGGTTTGTCGACGTGGTCGATGGACTCAGCGGAACGGTCCTCGCAGGCGAGCGGGCCAGTGACGCCTTCCGCAACCGTCCTGCGACGTGGGTCGGTGTGGTTCCGGGAGCGGAGAATGCGATTGGCCGTGTGGTCGGCACGGGCGAATCCGGACCGGGGCGGGGCGTCCAGGGGCGGGACTTCAGCAGTGACCACGGGGACGGCGCCTATTTCCTGTTTGGCGACGGTAGAGTCCAGTTCGTCAACGGCCAGATTTCCGAGGTTGTGTTCCGGGCGCTGATGTCCAAGGCGACAGGGGAATTGACGCCCGGTTATTGATCCCCGTCTCTTTTGGTCATTGCAGCACGAATCTCAAAGACTCACTGGCCACCTTGTTGCCGAGCATGTCCGTGACGGTGAGTCTGAGCAGGTAGTTGCCCAAAGGCAGGCTGCGGGGAATCTGGAATTCGTAGTTGTGGTAGTAGTCTCGGCGGGTGGTGCGGCAGAGATCGGTGGTCGGACCGACGGGAATCTGTTGGACGATGTCGCCGTCATCGGAGTCTGCCCGGATCGTGATCAGGGATTTCAGCAGGGTCTTCTGGCGACCGTCCCCGTGAGGCAACGACGTGAAGTTCTTGATTTCAGCGTAAAGCAGCACCGCCTGCCCGGGACTGAATTCGTTCTTCTCAAACGGCTCGAAGTCACCGAATCCCTGGATTCTCCGGCAGAGGGCCAGGTGGCTGAGAGCCAGTCGGGCACGGGGTTGCAGGGCCCGAATGGCGCTGTCAAGTTGTTCGATCGTCGCCGTGGCTCTCTGTCTCGGCTCGGGCATCGTCGTCGTGTCGAAGTAATTGACGTGTGCCCAGAGCAGTTTCTGCAGGAACTCCTGGTCCGATTGGTCGATGCCGGCGATTGGCGAAATGGCCTCCTGCGGTTGCTCACCGATCATCTCCAATAGCTTCAGCGCGACCTGGTCGCGCGTGTATCGCTGCCGTTGCTGGGGTGTCGTGCCCGGGCCGGCTGATTCGACGTGGGCACGTGCCGTGTCGATCAGTCGATCGAGCGCATCGCCGGGCACAGGGGCAGTGGCCGGTTCCGCCTTGCCTCCATTCCAGAGATTGAGCGGAGGGATCAGGCGGCGTGCCATGTCGGGCACATTGCCAACCATCGGGAGCGTCAGCCCGCCGGGCCCCTCCGATTCCGAGCCTGGCGCCGGGCCGGTATCGAGACCGACTGGAGGTCCTTCCTGACTGAATCCAGCTCCCTCGATCAGTCGAGGTTGGTCGTTTGCAGCCGATGAACCACGATCGCGGCTGTCGGCAGCCGGATCGCCGTCGACTCCCTCGCCTGCCACCATGATCGGTGCGTCGTCAGGTGAGTCGACTCCCGTGGCATCATCGGTCCGACGGAGAACGGCGTTGACCTGGCTCTTGAGACGCTCGGCGAGGTTGTCGGTGAGTGGAGTGAGATCGGACTGCACGCGGGTCATCCGGCACCCGCTTGCGACCAGGAGCGTCAGCAGGAGCGGTGCGACGAGACACGCTGGTGCCCGACCCGCCCTGATTAGTTCTCGGAGTGTGAACGCGAGGAACATCGGTGGCGATGACCACACGAGGGAGAGGAATGACGAGTGAGAAATCCGGGGATCAGCGGAGGCCAAAACCCGTTAGGGGCGGGACGATAGTCCATCGCGTGGGGGGCGACAAGTGCGTCTGAGACGTCCGGGTCGGCATCGGATGGTGAAGTCGGTGGTGTGGCTGATTGCTCTTGACCCAAGCAGCAAACGCGACCTACCCTCCGCCTCCCACTTGAAGGTTCCCGGTCGGGACGAGTGGGACGCGTGCCCAGGGGCACGCTTGCGATGGGTCCTGGAGACTGAGGAGACATTTCGGTGGGCTGGTTGGGCGACCAATTGCGTCGATGGAGTGAACGGCATGGTTTGGTCCGACCGCCGTCGTGCGATCCAGGTCTGCCGGCTGATGTGGTCGACTACCTGGTTGATTCCTATCCCCAGAACCACAACTACATCGTCAGGCAAGGGCAACTTGTCCCTCGTCACAAGTTGAAGGTTCGTTTCGAGCAACTGGCAGCCGCCTACCCGGATCCGTTGGAAAGCTTGCTCGACCTGAGTTGCTCGAAGGGGTTTTTCGTGCTGGATGCGACCGCTCGCGAAACGTGCGAACGGGCGATGGGCATCGACATCGACGCCAAGGAGCTTGCGGTTTGCCGATCGGTGAGCCAGTTTCTGGGACACGAGGCGAGTCGATTCGAGCAACTGCAGTTGCACGAGTTGGCCGACGACATCGACAGTCTCGGCGGTCCGTTCCAGACCGTGCTGCTGGTCAACAGTTACCAGTACCTGTATTTCGGCAGTTCGCGATCTCCGTCCTGTTACCACGACCACGAGGCGATCTTCGAGATGATGAGCCGGGTGTGCTGCGGTCGAGTTCTGTTCAGCAATCGAACTGAACTCGACCAATTGCAGAGGACATGCCAGGCCGAGGCCTTGAAGATCGGGCACCAAGGGGCTTACACCGAGGAAAAGATCCTCACAGCGGCTTCGCAGTTTTTTGACGTGCGTCCCTACGGACGCATCGGCAAGTGGCCGTTCTGGCTGTTGGACGTCCCGGGTGCGTCGCTGTCGCAGCCGACACCTGCGAAACGGGCAGCGTAGCCGATCTGGTGACAAATCGGGGAGTCCACGAGCGACCCTCCTGAAGTGTGACCACTTCAGTGACCGGCTACAATCGATGCCCCATGACGCATCATTTTGCAGACCGACTTGCTGCGGCCATTGCGGACAAAGGAACGCCAGCCCTGGTCGGTATCGACCCCCGGCTGCGGTCTTTGCCCGGTGAGGTTGTGGCGAGGGCGACTGAGGGGAACGGGTCAGCGGCGGAGGCAGCGGCTGAGGCCTTCCTGGAATTCAGCGTGCGGCTCATTGACGTTGTGGCTCCTCTCGTACCGGCCGTGAAACCTCAGGCGGCGTTCTTTGAAGAGCTCGGCCCGGCCGGTGTGATGGCCCTGGAGCAGGTGATTCGGAAGGCCCGGCAGTCAGGTCTGATCGTCATCTGTGATGCCAAGCGAGGAGACATTGGGTCGACGGCCGAGGCGTATGCACGAGGCTATCTGGCGGGAGCTGATCCCGAGGCCGCGCCGTTTGCCGCCGACGCACTGACCGTGAACCCCTATCTCGGGGCCGACACGCTTGAGCCGTTTGTCACGACCGCAGTCGAGCGTGGTGCCGGGCTCTACGTGCTGGTGCGAACCAGTAATCCTGGAGCGGGTACGTTGCAGGATCTCAAGGCAGACGGCCAGCCTGTGTATCGCCACACCGCGGCTGTGGTGACAGAGCTGGCCGAGCGGACGCAGGGCGAGTCCGGATGGGGCGTTGTGGGTGCCGTCGTCGGTGCGACGTATCCTCGTGAATTGGCCGAACTGCGAGACGCCATGCCGGGTGTGCCGCTGCTCGTGCCCGGCTACGGCAGCCAAGGGGCTGGTGCAGGAGATGTGGCGGCCGCTTTTGACGACACGGGGCAGGGCGCCCTGGTCAACAGCTCGCGGGGCATCAACTTCGCGTACCAGCGTGAACCATTCTCCGAGGCGTTTGGCGAGGCGAGGTGGGAGGACGCGATCGAGGCGGCGACGCACCAGATGATCGCCGACCTGGCTGATTCCACCCCGGCCGGATCGCTCAGATGAAGATCGTTCCTCGGCGCGTGATGCGGAGTGCGACCAGGCACCTGTCACAGGTCGATCCGGTCCTGGCCGGTACCATCTCGCGCGTCGAGAACCAGGTGGGCCCACTCGACATGACGCTGAGACGCGGGCGGTTTCTGTCGCTGGTGAGGTCGATTATCGGTCAGCAGATTTCCACGTCGGCGGCGCGTTCGATCAACGAACGAGTGCGTCTGGCAGTCAGGCCGCATTGGGTGACTCCCGCTTCGCTTGATGCACTGGACGACCGGGACCTGAGGGGACTGGGCGTCTCGCCCCAGAAGATCGGCTACCTGCGTGATCTGATCGCTGCTGTCCAGGACCGACGTGTGCGGCTCGACCGGATTCACCGTCAAGATGACGAACAGGTCATCTCGGAACTGGTCCAGGTCAAGGGGATCGGTCGCTGGACCTCGCAGATGTTTCTCATCTTCTGCCTCGGACGACTCGACGTCTTCGCACCTCTGGACCTGGGCATCCGGGCAAACCTGGCCCGCGAGTACGGGCTCTCCGATATGCCCGGTGTCGAAGCCTGCGAACGGTTGGCCGAGCCGTGGGCTCCCTACCGGTCAGTCGCCTGTCTCTACCTGTGGAAAAGTGGCGACCTCGATCCGGACGCGACTTGAATCACTTCGCGCCAGGTCCCTTGATCACCACCAGCTTGTGATTGGCAACGTCGTACTCGTACTTGGCGCCGCCGGGGAGCTTGGGCAACTGCAGGTTGTTCTTCTTCACGATCTCCTGCATGAACTCAGCGTGGTCCTTGGGGTATCTCCCGTGCGTCGCGTTGAAGATGTTCAAGTGGTGGTCGATCGCCAGCTTGGTCACTTTCTCAGCAGCCGGACCATAAGCCTCGAGCCCACCAAGCAGGGGATTGGTCACCTTGACCTTTGAGTCGCTGACGTCCTTGCCAGCCTTCGGATCGAATTCTCCCACCTCCTGAGTCCGCTGCTTGAAGATGCTCTTGCGGGGTCGCTTCGCTTCAACCTTGTCTTCCTCCGGGCTCGAGCATCCGGGCACGAGCAGAAACGACAGGCAGCAGCTGGCAAAAGCCATCAAGTGGGTACGAGGATTCGGCATGTTGGCTCTCGGATCGAGGATTCTTGGGGATGGGGCAGGTTGGGTTTGGCAAAGCATGACGGTCAGGCAAAGAGCAATACTTCAGCTGACAGCTGTCGCCCGACGGAAGTCCTTCCGCAGCTTAACCAGACCGAATCAACCGATCCAGACGCGGCCTCCACTGATCGGAAACGTCGTTTCGCAGGTGGCCAAGGGGGGCAAACGGAGGCTATCTTGGTAGGTCTGGCAATCCAGGCAATCCAGTCGCCGAGTCCGACAGGCTTGGTTGGCATTCGGACACGAAAGCAGGAGAGAGAGCCATGACGGTCACCCGAACACCTCAAGCTGTGGCACGTGCGTTGATGGCCTGTGGGCTGTTGCTGGGTCTGGGCACGGGGGTGTCGATAGGCGCCGATGACGGATTCGTGTCGATCTTTGATGGCAAGACGCTGAAGAACTGGGATGGCAATCCCAAGTTCTGGTCTGTCAAGGACGGGGCGATCACGGGTCAAACGACAGCAAAGAACAAGACCAACGGCAACACGTTCATCATCTGGAAGGGTGGGGACCTGGCCGACTTTGAGCTCAAGCTCCAGTACAAGATCGTCGGCGGCAACTCGGGCATCCAATACCGCAGTTTCAAGTTGCCCGGAAAGCACGACGGCTGGCGGATCGGTGGCTACCAGGCCGATTTCGAGGCCGGCGACACCTATTCAGGCATTCTGTATGGCGAGCGATTCCGGGGCATCCTGTGCAACCGGGGCCTGAAGACCGAGCTCGTTCGGACCAAGGGCAAGTTCCAGGTCAAGACGATCGAGCGTTTGGGCGATAGCAAGGCGATCCAGGCGAAGATCAAGAAAGAGCAGTGGAACGACTACCACATCACGGCCAAGGGGTTCCGTTTCGTGCACCGGATCAACGGTGTTGTGACGGCCGATTGCACGGACAAGGATGAAAAGCAACGGCGTGCGAACGGCGTGCTGGCGCTGCAATTGCACGCGGGTCCCCCGATGGTGGTCCAGTTCCGCAACATCCGCATCAAGCACACCGGCGAGAAAAAGACGGCCAGCCGATTTTCGTTCCCAAGTCTGTCCAGCCTGCCCAGATCTGTTCCGGGTCCCAACAAGGTTGCCAACACGGTGGCTGATGAAGCGGGAGGTGTTGCGACCGAGGCTGTCCGGGCATTCCTCGGGCTGCCCGGCGACGTGCGAGATGCGGTTGTCGCGAACCCGAAGAAGACCAAGTTGCCCCCGACGAGCGAGGGCGGCAAGGTGATCCGCCAGGTTCGTCGGACGCGTGCCCGCGGGCTGCGATTCCTGGCGACGCCGTTGCGGGCGGTGATCGGGACCGAGCCCGCCCCCAAGCGATCCTCGAAGCCGTCGGACGTCGACGCGGATCCAAAAAAAACGGGCGAGAGTCGTCCTGATCGCGGGCACCCGTAGTCACGGCTACGGGGCACACGAACACCGGGCCGGGTGCATGATCTTGGCCCGGGCTCTCAACGAGAGCGGCCTCCCGATCGACGCGGTGGTCATGGCCAACGGCTTTCCCAAGGATCCCAGCATCCTGGACGGGGCCGCATCCATCGTCGTCTATGCCGACGGCGGGAGTCGTCATCCGCTCAACGCACACATCGACGCCTTCCGACGCCGGATGGCGAATGGCGTCGGACTCGTCTGCATCCATTACGGGGTCGAGGTCCCCAAGGGCAAGTCGGGAGACGCGTTTCTCGACTGGACGGGCGGGTACTTCGAGACGCACTGGTCGGTGAACCCGCATTGGACGCCGGCGTACAAGTCGTTTCCCAGGCACGAGATCACGCGTGGTGTGATGCCGTTCTCGATCAACGACGAGTGGTACTACCACATGCGGTTCCGCCCCGACCTCAAGGGCGTCACTCCGATCCTGACAGATCTCCCTCCGACCACCACGCTCAAGCGTCCTGACGGGGCCCACAGTGGCAACAAGTTTGTCCGCCAGGCGATTGCCGCGAAGAAACCTCAGCACATGGCCTGGGCACGCGTCCGCCCCGATGGCGGGCGGGGCTTTGGGTTCACCGGTGGTCACAACCACTGGAATTGGGGCCACAACCAATTCCGCAAGTTGGTCCTCAACGCCATTGCCTGGACGGCGCGGGTCGACGTGCCCAGGAATGGCGTGGCGTCCAAGCCCCTGTCCGTTGCCGATCTGGAGGCGAACCAGGACTTCAAGAAACCTGGCAACTACAACCCGTTGCGAGTTCAGCGGATGCTCGACCAGTGGAACAAGTGAGTGGGCTGCGTCCACGATCATCGGGCGCTGCACTGCCTGTGGCACACCCGCGGGGGGGCTCATAGAATGACCGGCTGATGCCAATCCTTCGCGCGGAGATCCACTCGTGTTGTGTCAACGTATCCCCACCGCAGGCCTGGCCTCCTGCTTGCTCTCGTTGCCCCTTGTCTTTTTGCTGGCTGATCAACGAGTGATCGGCCAGGACAAGGCCCAGGAGAGGGGCCCGGAGATCCGTTCGGCGAAAAATGCGGTGGCGGGACTTGATATCGCGCCTGGGCTGGAGGCCACACTGTTTGCATCTGAGCCTCAGATCACGAGCCTGACCAACATCGACATCGACGCCCACGGTCGGGTGTGGGCGTGCGAGGTGGTCAATTACCGAGGCAACCGGGGACGCCGCAAGGCGGGTGATCGTATCCTGATTCTTGAGGACACCGACGGAGACGGGAAGAGCGATCGCCAGAAGGTCTTTTACCAGGGAACCGATGTTGACAGCGCGATGGGCATCTGTGTCCTGGGCAACCGGATCATCGTCTCGTGCTCTCCCAACGTCCTGGTGTTCACCGACATCGACGGTGACGACCGTCCCGACCGCAAGGAGGCGTTGTTCACCAAAACCGGCCAGCCCCAGCACGATCACTCGGCCCATTCCTTCCTGTTTGGACCGGACGGGAAGATGTACTGGAACTTCGGCAACACCGGTCGAGCGGTTCACGACTACAAGGGTGATCCGGTGGTCGACCTGGCAGGACGCCGGGTGGTCGACAATGGCAAGCCGTACTTCGGAGGAATGCCATTCCGCTGCGACCCGGACGGGAGCCGATTTGAGGTGCTCGCGCACAACTTTCGGAACAACTACGAGATCACCGTCGACAGCTACGGCACGTTGTGGCAGAGCGACAACGACGACGACGGCAACCGTGGAGTGCGGATCAACTTTGTCATGGAGGGGGGCAATTACGGTTACCGGGACGAATTGACCGGTGCGGGGTGGCGGAGTGCCCGCACGGGGATGCACCGAGACATCCCGATCCGACACTGGCACCAGAACGACCCGGGCGTGATTCCCAACCTGCTGCAGACGGGCGCGGGGTCCCCCACGGGGATCACAATTTACGAGGGCCGCCTGCTGCCCGAGGTGTTTCACGACCAGGTGATTCACTGCGACGCGGGACCGAGCGTGGTTCGGGCCTATCCGGCCAAGGTTGCCGGTGCCGGCTACGAGGCCCGGATCGTCGACCTGGTGAAGGGGACCCGTGACAACTGGTTCCGCCCGGCCGACGTGTGTGTCGCCCCCGATGGGTCTGTGTTTGTCAGTGACTGGTACGATCCCGGTGTTGGTGGCCACAGACAGCAGGATCTCGATCGCGGTCGCCTGTTCCGCATTGCACCACCGGGGCACAACTATCGTCCGCCGCGAGTCGACACGTCGACAGTGGAGGGAGCCATCTCCGCACTGAAGAACCCGGCTTTCTCGGTCCGCTACCTGGCCTTCGTGGCATTGGAGTCGGGTGGAGCCCCGGCCCGAAAGGCACTCACGCGATTGGCTGCCGACAGGTCTTCCAATCCGAGGCACCGGGCGCGGGCGCTGTGGGTGCTGGGCAAGAGCGCGTCCGGAGCTGAGGCCGCAGGGGTGGTTGAGACCGCGATGATGTCCGAGCATCCGGACCTGAGAATCGTGGGTCTGAGACTGGCCCGTCAGACCGAGTACGACGTGATGGAGGCCGTGTCGCGACTATCGTCTGACAAGATTGCGCGCGTTCGGCGTGAGTGCCTGGTGGCCCTCAAGACGGTCTCGTCCGACAAGGTTGCTTCGGTGTGGGCGGACCTGGCGTCGCAATATGATGGCGAGGATCGCTGGTACCTCGAGGCGCTGGGACTCGCGGCAGACGGTCGCTGGGACGCGTGCCTGGCCGCGTGGCGAAAACGGACACCGCAGGCCGAAAAGACCCCGGCGGGTCGTGACATCCTGTGGCGCAGCCGAGCCCGCGACTCGGCCTCGAGGCTGGCCGACATCATCTCGGATGCCACGACCCCGGTCGCGGACCTGCCCAGATACCTGCGGGCGCTGGACTTCCAGGCACAGGCGCCAAGACAGGCGGCGGCGTTGGCGTTGATCACCAGGGACCATGGTCGAGACGCTGGCCGGGCCAACCTGGTGATCCGTGAGGCGATCAGACGTGTCGGCAACCTGGACCTTTCGGAGAATGAGGCGGCACGGCTGGCGATCGCACGTGTGGCGAATCGGCAGAAGGGGACTGCAGGATTTGTTGGACTCGTCGGCCGCTTCAACCTCGAAGACCATTACCCGGAGCTGGTGGCCATGGCCCAGGCGGATCCCAACTCGCAGACCGGCGTCGATGCGGCGCGGATGCTCCTGGTGAAGCGGCAGGCCGGATTGTTGAGGACCCAGTTGCTGGGCAAGGATGAGGTCCGGGCGACGGCGCTCGCACGGGCACTCGCCAATGCCTCTGATGCTCGTTCCGTCAGTGTGCTCGGACCGCTGGTCGACAATGGTCGGGTGCCCCTGGCTGTCCGCCGCGAGTCCGTTCGCGGAGTGATTCGTGGCAACAAGGAGGCAGCCAACGGAGTGCTCAATCGGCTCAAGGCCAAGACCTGGCCCGAGGATCTCAGGCAGGCGGCCGGCGCAGCGCTGTTGACGCATGCCGATGGCAACATCCGCAAGCAGGCCCTGGTGCTGTTCCCACCTCCACCATCGAAGGACAAAACGCCCTTGCCGCCGATCGCCGAATTGGCGAAGCGCAAGGGAAATGCGGGACGCGGCTTCACACTGTTTGCCAAGGCTGCCACGTGCGCGAAGTGTCACAAGGTCAACGGGCAAGGCAAGGAGGTTGGTCCCGACCTCTCTGGAATCGGTCGAAAGCTGAGCCGGCAGGCACTGTATGAGTCGATCCTGTTTCCGAGTGCAGGGATCAGCCACAACTACGAGACCCACGTCGTGGCGCTCGCTGATGGGACGCTGGTCACCGGCCTGTTGATCAGCCGGACTCCGGCGGTCGTGACGATCCGGAACAACGAGGGAATCGACCGCACGGTCAAGACGGGCGACATCGAGGAGATGAAGAAGCAGACGGTGTCGTTGATGCCTGCTGACCTGCAGAAGCTGATGACAGCACGAGACCTGGTCGATGTCGTGGAATACCTGGTGACCTTGAGGCGGGTACAACCCAAGCCTCCGGAGCCCACAACCGGGAAGCCACGTGGCTCGCCTTGACGAGCGGCTCGATCGCGAACAAGCTCGTCCTTGAGGACATTCACCATGTGGCCCCGACAGGCCGATGCAGGAGGAGACTGACATGACCCTGACGAACCGATGGTCTATCGCGCTGGCTGTTTTGCTGTCCTTCTGCCTGGCCGATGCGCAATCGGCGGATGTCACAGGATTTCGTGGAGACGGTGGCCTGGCAACGAGCCGGGAAACCGGTCTGCCGGTCTCGTGGTCCTCGACCGAAAACGTGGTCTGGAAGACCGCGCTGCCGGGGCCGGGAACGGCGAGCCCGATCGTGCTGGGTGACCGGGTCTACCTCACTTCCTACACTGGCTATGGTCTCCAACCCAACCAGGGAGACCAGGCCAATCTCAAGCGGCAGGTGCTCTGCCTGGATCGCAGCAGCGGGAAGCTGATCTGGAAAAAGGAGTTCACGCCCAAGTTGCCCGAGTCGAATTACTCGGGAGGCAACAACGCGAGGCACGGTTACGCCTCGAGCACACCAACCACCGATGGCAAGCACCTGTACGTCTTTTTTGGCAAGAGCGGTGTGTACTGCCTGGATCTCGAGGGCAACACGGTCTGGACGGCCGATGTTGGCTCGCGAACACGTGGCTGGGGTTCCTCGAATTCCCCCGTGCTGCACAAGGGACTGGTGATCATCAACGCCAGCATCGAGAGCGGGAGACTGCTCGCCCTGGACAAGACGACGGGGCAGGAAAAGTGGTCGGTGGGCGGGATTCGCGGTGCATGGAATACACCGCTGTTGGCCAAGGTGCCCGGTGGCGCGACCGAACTGGTGATCAGCGTTCCGCAGGAGGTCCGTGCAATCAACCCGGACTCCGGCGAGGTCCTGTGGACCTGCGAGGGCATTCCCGATCGGGGATATGTCTGTCCGAGCGTGGTGGCGTCCGAGGGAGTGGTGTACGCGATCGGTGGCCGCCAGAACACCGCGTTGGCCATCAAGCTGGGTGGGCGAGGCAACGTGACGGCGTCGCACCTGCTCTGGAAGACCAACCGCGGTTCCAACGTCTCCAGTCCAGTCATCGCGGGCGGTCATCTGTACTGGTTCCACGAGAGGCGTGGGACGGCGTACTGCCTGGATGCCAAGACCGGGAAGATCGTCTATGAGTCGCGACTGGCACCTCGCCCGGGCCTGGTCTACTCGTCCATGCTCCACGCCGACGGCAAGCTGTACGCCATCAGCCAGCACAACGGCACCTATGTCGTGGCGGTGGGCCCTGAATTCAAGTTGCTCAGCCACAACACGTTTGCCGACGACGACAACCGGACCAACGCTTGCCCGGTGGCCCACAACGGTCAGTTGTTGCTACGTACCGACGGGTTCCTGTATTGCCTCGGGAACAAGTAGGTGTCACCGATGGCAGAAGGCCCGATCCGGTTCGAGGTTTTCTCGGACTACATCTGACCGTGGTGCTATTTCAGTACCGTGCGTATTGAGAGGCTGGCGGCTGCGTTCGAGATCGAGGTGGTCTATCGCCACTTCCCACTGCACCCGGACACGCCTCCCGAGGGACTGACCCTCGAGGAATTGTTCCACGGTCGGAACCTGGACATCCCGCGGATGCAGGCGGAGATGTCCGAGCGGATGGCGGCCGAGGGGCTGGAATATGGAGATCGATCCAGGACCTACAACAGCCGTTTCGCCCAGGAACTGGGCTGCTGGGCCGACACGCAGCCGGGAGGATCGAGGCTGCACGATGATCTGTTTCGCGCCTATTTCGTGGACGACATCAACCTGGGCGATGTCGATCGGCTGATCGAGTTGGTCGGTGCGGCCGGCCTGGACGCCGGTGAAGCGAAGACGGCTCTGGATGAACGTCGATTTGAGCAGCAGGTGGACGCCGACTGGGCCCGCAGTGCCGAACTGGGAATCACTGGCGTTCCGACATTTGTGGCCGGTCCTCGTGGCGTGGTGGGGGCCCAACCCTATGAGGCTCTCGAGCAACTCGTCGTGGCGGCAGGTGCCGTGCAACGGGCTGGTTGAGACGTCATACTGTCGGCCCAACGGCGTCTCGCCGATCGGCTCATCACACCAGACGAGAGTGACTTCATGGAATCTCTGCGCGTCGCTGCCATCAGCATGAACAGTCCCCTGGGCGAACAGGCCCAGGTGATGGAGACGATCGCCGCCCGCTGCAAGGACGCGGCCGATGATGGGGCCGAATTGGCCCTGTTTCCCGAACTGGTCATCCACGGTCACTGCACGCCCAACACCTGGGAGATCGCCGAGGAGGTCCCGGATGGGCCGTCCACCAGGCGACTCCTGGAATTGGCAAGCGAGTTCAACCTGTTCCTGTCGGTGGGACTCAGCGAAAAGGAAAACGACCTGGTCTACAACACCCAGGTCCTGGTGGGGCCGGATGGCTATGTGGGGAAGCAGCGGAAACTGCACTGCTCGCGTGACGAAGTCCTCTTTTACAAGGGCGGACGCGAATTGCCGGTCTACGATATCGGCAAGGCCAAGGTCGGCATGATCATATGCTACGACAACCAGTTCCCCGAATTGGCCCGGATCCTGGCCCTGAGAGGGGCCGACGTGCTGCTGATGCCACACTCGGCCCGCGTGCAGATGTGGGATGACTCGCCCGAATCCGCTGCTGCTGCCAGGGCCTATTCGCACGACTACTTCACGAGCTGTTATGCGCAGCGGGCCCGCGAGAACGCGTGCTTCGCGGTACTGACCGACCAGGCCGGGCGAGCCGGATACGTCGACACCTACCCGAAGGACTCACCGAATCAGCCGCACCATGCCGGTGCCATCCTGTACTTCGCCCCCGACGGCGAACTGATCGCCTCGTCTCAACGCGAGGAGATCCGAGACGAGATGGTGGTGCAGACGTTGGACGCCGAGAGGCTGGTGGCTGAACGGAGCCTGCCGAATTACACCCTGAAGACGCGGCGTCCGGAGTTGTACGGGGAGCTGGTGGCGGATCAGGTCAGCTGGTAGCCCAGGTCTCCGGCCGGTCGTTCAACCGGCGAGGATCTCGCGGATCCGACGGCAGGTGATTTCGATCTGCTCGTCGGTCATCTCGATGGCATCGAGGTAGATATACCCTTCGTCGGCGTGATGGGCCCGTGTGACGATTGTCGGATTGCCCTCGGCGAGCCTGGCGGTGAGCGACTGGGCCGATTCACCGGCGACGTCCGGGTCGAGGTCGAGGCGGGCTCGGGAAAACGGGCAGCCGTTGGGATCGGGATCGACCGAGAGCCTCACACCCGGCAGGTCGGTGAGCCGGTTGAGAATCAGGGCCACCTTGCGATCCTGTTCGGCGGTCCACGCCGCGATGTCCTCGGACATGCGGAATTCGAGCGCGGCGATCGCACCGACAATCGCCTCCTTTCCGGCCTTCATGCCTCGGCCGATGCCTCGGTTTTGCAGGTACACGGCATCGACAAGTTCCTGACGCCCTGCGACGACTCCCCCGGTGGTGGAGCAGAGATACTTGTGGGCGCTGGTGATCACCAGATCGGCACCGGTGGCGATGAGCTGGGCCAGTCGGTGATCCTGGGCGGCCCCATCGACAATGACCGGGACGCCCACTTCGTGGGCCATGCCGACCACCTCTTCGAGGGGAACCCAGCCGTGCCGGACGGTGTGGTGCGACTCGACCGCCACCACCGCGGCGACACCGTCAGATGCGAGTTCGTGACGGATCACGTCGGCCGGACAATTGTTGATGGCCCCCATTTCCACCGGAAGGGCTCCGGCGAGACGGATCGACTGGGTGATCGGGGCACCGTAGTTGACGCAGTGTCCTTTCTGAATCAGGACCCGTCGTGGCATGCCGCTGGTGTCCGGGAGCTGCCAGACGCGGGCGAGGTCGTTGCCGGTCATGGCGGCGGCGACGCTGAGCGTGATGCCCGACGAGGTGCAGGCTGTCACACAGCCGCCCTCGGCGCCGCTGGCCCTGGCGATGACGCGTCCTGCAGCGTCCTGGAGCGCGTCGAGTTCATAGAAGTGATTGAGTGACTCGCGCACGGCGTCGGCGATCGGTGGCAGGACGATGGCGCCGGCGAGCTTGGTCATCTTGCCGCAGGCATTGATGACGTGGCGGAGCTGGTGTCGTTCGTGAAAGTCCATCAGGGGTCTCGGACGAGAGGAAAGGGGGGCCGGGAGGTGACGAGGGTAACAAAGCGGCAGGCGAGTTGCTCCCGATGCACGTCCAGTTTGTTTAGAGTGACTTCGTGGGGTCTCGTATCCCGTGACAGCTAGAGATGGAACAGACAGGTCGGCCTGATGCAGTGTGAAATCTTGATCCGAGGCGGTGAGGTGATTGACCCCTCGCAGGACCTGCGAGGCGTGCGGGACGTGGCCATCTCTGGAGGCCGGATCCTGGCCGTCGACGAGTCGATCGACGCTGGTGGGGCCACTCACGTGATTGACGCTCGAGGACTGCTGGTGGTGCCCGGGTTGATCGACCTGCATGTGCATGTTTACCCGCACCATGTGCCGCTGGGCGTGGAAGCCGATCCGCTCTGCCCGGCCGGGGGTGTGACCACGATGCTCGATGCCGGGAGTGCCGGGAGTCGCAATTTCCGAGGATTCCGCCGAGACGTGATCGACCGGATCGACACACAGGTGTTTGGCCTGGTCAACCTGGCCAGCACCGGACTGATCGCCGCGGATCTCGGCGAGTTGCTCGACCGGCGCCATGCCGATCCTGCCGGCGTGGTGAGGACAATTGCCGAGAACCCGGGGGTGGCGGTCGGCGTCAAGATTCGAGCCAGCAAGCACATCATCGGAGAAGGCGAGCAGGGCTGGGAGAACTTTCGCGAGGCGGTGGTGGCGGCCCGTGAGAGTGGAACCTGGCTGATGGTTCACATCGGCGAGAGCCCGATGTCGATTCCTGAAATGCTGGATCATCTCGAACCCGGCGACTGCATCACGCACTGTTTCAAGAGCGGATCCACTCGCTTGCTCGACGAGGACAACAACGTGTTTTCGGCCGTTCGGGATGCCTCGGCGGCCGGGGTGATCTTTGACGTCGGGCACGGATTCGGGAGCTTCCACTGGCAGACGTGCCAGGCGTCGCTCGAGGGAGGCCTGGAACCGACGACGATCAGCACGGACCTGCACGAGAAGAACCTGCATGGTCCGGTGTACGACATGCCGACGACGATGTCGAAATTCCTGCACCTCGGCGTGCCACTCGACCGGGTGATCGAAATGTCGACGACACGTCCCGCTGCCGTACTCGGCCAGGCCGATCAACTCGGCACGCTGAGAGTCGGGACGGTGGCGGATGTGGCTGTGCTCGAGAAGCAGCAGGGGCGGTTCGTGCTGACAGACAGCTACGACCAGGAGCGGATCGGCGAAGAACTCCTCGTGGCGACGACCACCGTGCGTCGGGGTGAGTTGGTTCCCGGCGGCGGCGGTCTGCGGATGAGACACGTGGCCGAATGAGCGGGGCGGCCTTCGAGGTACCGCCCGAGGTGTTGTCCCACCTGGGACTTGTGGTGGCGGTGACGGGCCTGGCGGTCCTGGTTCGCAGCACGCTGGGATTCGGGGATGCGCTGGTGGCGATGCCGCTGCTGCTGTTGTGCGGGGTGGAACACCGTGAGGCGGTGGCGCTGGTGGCGGCCAATTCCGTGGTGACGGCAACGGCCATCCTGGTCATGGACCGGGGGCGCGAGGAACGGGCGGAGGGGACCTGGGCGCTCGTGGTCGCTGCCGTCCCGGGGCTCGCGCTGGGATTGTGGTTTCTCGAGGCGGCCTCGGGAAGCCTCGTGGTCGTTGTTCTCGGCGTCACCGTGGTGGCGGTCGGGCTGCTGGGGGTCGCTTGCGATCCGAGACGGTGGCGGGTCGGGCCGCGAGCCGCATGGGGATTCGGGTTTGCGTCTGGCCTGCTCGGCGGAGCCTTCAATGTGCACGGCCCGCCGTTGGCCATCTTTGGCACAGCCCGAGGCTGGCGCCCCGAAATCTTCCGAGCGACCTGCCAGCTGTACTTTTTTGCGACCGGCCTGATCCTGGTCACGGCGCACAGCGTGGCAGGTCGCCTGGGGACAGGCGAGGGAATCACGGTGGCCGCGTGTCTCCCGGCGATCGCCATGGCCGGAGCCGTGGGCGGGTGGCTCAATCGCCGCCTACCGGTCGAGGCCTTTCGACGGCTGGTGTACCTCGTGCTGGTGATCGTGGGAGGCCTGCTGGTCGCACGGGGATTCCAGGGAACGCCCTAGGTGTCACCGACCGACCCATCGGGCCACTCGAGCGTGCTGCGTGTCCTGGCGAATGGACGTGCCGGCCGCTTGGCGGCCGCTTTCTCGTTGATGTCGATCCCGAGACCCGGGCCCTTCGGCAGCGATGCGAAGCCGTCCTTGTAGTCAATCGTGACACCGCCATAGAGATCCTCTTCCCAGGCGGCGTACTTGCGTGCCTGGTTGAATTCGTGGATCACGCAGTTGGTGCTACACGCATTCACGTGAAGACCCGCAAGTGTCATGACGGGGCTTTGCGCATTGTGCAACGCGACGTCGATGAACTTCGACTCGGCCATCGAGGCCAGTTTTTTGCACTCGGTGATACCGCCCGCGTGAATTACATCGGGGTTGATGACGCTGATGAGGTGCTTGTCCATCATCTCCTGCAGGCCGAACTTGGTGAACTGGCTCTCGCCCTGGCACAGTGGGACCTTGACCTTGTCGGCGAGCCATTTCATCTTGCCGAGATCGGAGGTGAGCATGGGCTCCTCGATGAAGAACGGCCGGATCTCCTCGACCGCCGTACAAAACTCGAGTGCCATCTCGGGTTTGAACTGTGTGTGGCAGTCATACAGGATGTCAAAGCCGTCGCCACCCGCGTCGCGCATGGCCTTCAGGCGTGCGATCTCTGACTTCAGATCCCAGGGTTGTCGGATCACGCCGTTGCGGGCGAGGCTGGGGCCGGTCTTGATGGCGCCGAAGCCGCGGGCCTTGGCCGCGTGGACGGCGTCGGCCGATCCTCCGTGGATGTAGAGACGCATCCGGTCCTTGGCGGCTCCGCCGAGGAGCTGGTAGATCGGGGCGTCGAGCACTTTGCCGGCAATGTCCCACAAGGCGATGTCCACGGCACTGACGGCGCTGTTGAGGATCGGGCCACCTCGCCAACGCGGCCACCGGTACATCGCCTGCCAGTGTTTTTCGATCTGCATCGGGTTCTTGCCCACGATGTAGCGCTCGTGTTCCTGGATGGCCGCGATCATGGTTGCGGCCCGGCCGCGAATTCCCCCTTCGCCCACACCTGTGACTCCAGCATTGGTGTAGAGCTTGACAAAGATGTAATTCATCGACCCCGTCCAGACCGGGATCACCTTGAGCTTGGTGACCTTGAGGTTGGCCGGGATCTTGGCATGCAGGTCGGCAGGGAACAGCGAGTGGGCACCGATCGAGGCGGCCAGCCCGGTCTTGAGAAATGAACGACGATCCATGACGGGAGTCTCCGGCAACAAAAGGAGGGGGTCAGAGCTTGAATAGTGAATAGTGGCGAGCCTTGAGGCAAATCCGATTGCCTACGGCGCGAGACTGTTTCCGTCACAAGCTCGGACCCCAGCCAAAAGACAACTCACCGTATTTTCCTGCTTGATCTCCCTACTTGACGATCTCTAAGATCGGACGAACGGCACGTCGATGTTCTGACGTGGCGAGCTGGTTTCCCCTGATCACGATGTCCATGACCTCCAGGATTCGACGCGTCTGCACGTGGACCTCTGTCCTCTCCTACGGACTCTTGTCCGTACTGGGAGGCGGTTGGCACCTGGTTGTCCACAACCACGCGGCGCATTCGACGTGTCGCGTCGCAGCAGGCAGCGAGGAACGCCCGTCGTGTGATGACCATGCGCACGATCATCATGATCATCAGCACGAGCATGCCGAGCATGCCGAGCATGCCGAGCATCGGCATTCGCACGAAGCTCACGAGCACCACCCTCAAGACTCGAACCACGAGCATCAGGAACATCATGAACACGACCATGACTCGTGCGTGGTCTGCCAGGTGTTTGCGCAAGCTCAGGCGGGTCCCGAGAGACCGGTGGCAGATCTTGAGCAGGAACTGGTTGAGCCGGCAACCGTCGTTGCTGGCAGCCAGGTAGCGAACTGGGTACCCACCGCCTACGAGTCCCGAGGCCCGCCGGCTTGAGGATTTTCGTTTGAGCAGATCGGGTGATGGGATCGCCAGATTCCGTCGGCAACCAGCCGATGCGGAGCGGCTCATTCCCGGCTCGAACGCGCTCGAGTGCTTGTTTGGCGATGGGCTTGCCGCCTGACCCCCTGGTTCGCAGATCCGGGTGGTGCAGAGCTGGTTAGGTCAGTCACCGGTTGCACTCTTCGAAGCTCGTGGTGACGAGGTTGCCTCGTCGCCCGGCCGTCCACGCTGACACCGGCCACGACCGGAAGCAGCGTGCTAAGAGAATCCCATGCTGACAGATTGTGAGAAGTGAAGAACATGCAACGTCTGAATACGAATCGGAATGAGCGACGCAGTGGTTTGACCCTCGTGGAGTTGGTTGTCGTCTTGATGATCCTGATCGCACTGGCAGGCGTCCTGATCCCAACGGTCACGGACATGGTGGGGCGGTCGCACACCAGTGCGGGGTCCGCCAACATGAGCCAGATCACCGGGGCCATCGGTCGGTACGAGGCCCAGTACATGTTGTATCCCAACAACCTCGACAGCCTGGTCTCGGACCTGTCGGCGGGCACACACCTGAATACTCTCGACGACGAGCTTCAGTCAGGTGGCGACCATGAGCTGGTGGCGGTGTCGCTTGGTTCCTCGATCGATGAAGCCACGGCGTTTGAATCGCTTCAGTCGGCTGGGATCACCAGTGTCGGACTGCACACGGCCGGTAGCGCGACGTTCGACATGGCGACACCCACGGCCTTGGTCAACAGCCACTCGTTACTCGGCCTCAGTGCCGCGCACCAGGTCGACCTGGGGCTCGAGATCATCGGCGTGGCCAACAAGTACGTCTGCCTGGGAATCGGCAACATCAGTTCGATGATCGGGAAGACCATGGCCGAGGCGCCGGTGCATTTTCCGGAGTCCGGAACCGAGGGGCCGAATGTCGTCTACAACCGCTTCATCGCTGTTTTCGACGTGAGCGGAGAGCGTGCCAAGTTGGCGAAGGTGATCTCGCCACACGGCACCGCGATCGACGCGGTCATGCAGGAGTATTTTGAGTCGGCGGCCGACAACTAGGCCGCGCTGACGGCGGAGCATGGGGGGCGCACCCCCATGCTCCGAGTACCGGAGGTGGGACTCGAACCCACACGAGGTTTACCCTCACTGGATTTTGAATCCAGCGCGTCTGCCATTCCGCCACTCCGGCAGCGGTAGGCCACCAAGCTAGTCGACAGATCCTGCGGTTTCAATGAGCGAACCGGCGTGCGCATCCGGTCCCTGCTCACGCAGGTGCCGACGGAGCACCTTGCCCAGGAAATTCCGTGGGAGGTCTCCGTCAATGATCTCGAATTCCCTGGGACGCTTGTGTCTCGCCAGTTGGTTGGCGAGATGGGATTCGATCTCGGCGAGATCGATGGCGTGTCCCGGTTCGCGCGAGAGGATCGCCTTGACCCTCTCTCCTCGCACCGGATCAGGGACTCCGATGACCGCCGCATCTGCGACGCCCGGGCATTCCCTGAGGACAGCTTCGACCTCGGCCGGGTACACGTTGAAGCCGCTGGTGATGACGAGGTCCTTGAGACGGTCGACGATGGTGAAGAATCCGTCTTCATCAAACTCTGCCATGTCGCCGGTGGCCAACCAGCCATCGGCAAGGACCTCTCGCGTCGCATCGGGTTCGTCGAGGTAGCCGGCCATCACCTGGGGACCTCGGACCATCAGTTGCCCGACTTCACCCGGACCGAGCACGCGCTCGGGATCCTCGATGTCGACCACGCGAGCGAGGGTGTCGGGCAGAGGCAGCCCGATCGTCCCAGGGCGGGCGTTGCCGTCGAGGGGGCCGGCATGCGTCACCGGGCCAGCCTCGGAGAGCCCGTAGCCCTCGACTACGACCGCCCCGGTGTGGTTGGAGAACTCCTCGGCCACCTCCTCGGGCAAGCCCGCCCCGCCGCTGATGCAGGTCTCGAGCGTGCACACGTCATCACGCCGGCCCTGCCTGAGTCTCTCGTTGAGCGCCACCAGCATCGCCGGGACCGCGGGGAAGATCGTCGGCCGATGGCGTCGGAACAGGTCGAGCACCTGTCCGACCTGGAACCTGTGGTGCATGACCAGAGTGGCCTGCATCGCCGTGCCGGCCAAGGCGCAGGTCGAGAGCCCGTAGCTGTGGAAGAAGGGCAAGACGGCCAGCAGCGTGTCCTCGGCCGTGCGACGTCCCGCCCAGTGGTAGATCTGCCACGCGTTCGCGACCAGGTTGCCATGGGTGAGCACGACCGATCGCGGCATCCCCGTCGTACCGCCGGTTGGCAGGATCAGTGCCGGCCGACCCGGTTCAAAGCCGGCACGCACATCGGGCTCGGACATGAGACCCATCGGTGATGACAAGGATGACGTCGGGTCAAGCGTGCGACCGGACGAGTCGGGGACGTGTGTGTCCCAGTCAAGCCAGCGGGTCGAGCCCGATGGGCGGCCGAGCCGAAACTTGAGGAGGCGGGCCAGCGCGTAGGCGACCCGACGGAAACTGGCCAGCCGCTGCTGCATCGAAACCACCAGCACGGTCTCGGGGGCTGCGGCACCGGTCGGGACTAGGCCCGCCAGGACGTCGAGCGTGATCAGAACGCGAGATCTTGTGGCTTCGATCAACCGGCCGACTTCCGAGGGGACCATCAGCGGGCTGGCTGCGACGACCGTCGCTCCCGCCAACCAGGCCCCGTTGAGCGCCACGAGGTACTCCGGCATGTTGGGGAGCATCAACGTGACCCGGTGCCCCGGACGGACTCCCAGGGACGCCAGGCGAGTCGCCGCCACCTGGGCACGGCTCCACAATTCGGCGTACGTCCAACTCTCGTCGAGATGCCAGCAGGCCACGCGGTCAGGTGACTTGTCGGCCGCCCGTTTCAGCAGACACCATGCGGCCCGAGACGGATAACCCAGGTGCGTGGGGACGTTTTCCGGGTAGTGGGCCCGCCACGGTGCGGTTTCAGCCTCTGGAGCGAGCGAGGGGGCATTGTGTCCCGGGCGAAAGTCTTGACCTGTGCTGGTGACGGCCATCCTGAAGTCTCCCAACGGCCCACATGTCGAGAGCTGCGTGTCGTCAGAAGGGTAGCGCCGGGAGTGTGACCGGCAAGGGGACAGCACCGTGAAGCGGCCACCGGAGTGTGAGATGAGGGACGCAAGTTGTTGACAGGAATAGGATTGCCGTGCGATGTCTTGTCCTGGCGGACAGCACGCATCCTGCCAGCCGGTGGTCACACCAGGCTCACTCCATCAGTCAATCGGGGCGGGTCATGTCAAACAGCTGAGTGGCTTGCGGACCCAGGAATCCCTCAAAGCGGGCGCTGAGCCCGGTCGATGGGTCGAGTACCTGCCCTCGTTCTGCCAGCTCGAAGTAGGCGTAAGTCCAGGGCATCGTGTTGATGTCGCCGTCCTCAGTGACCTCAACATTGACCGTCACCGCCTGGGTGGCGGTCTGCCGGAGCCGCGAGCCCTCCGCTCCCTCAATCTCCTCTTTCATCGGGACACCAGCCTCGACCAGCGCCTCGGCGGTCTGCTCGATGCCGGCCAACGTGCCAACCTGGTGGGCATTGACCAAGCCGGTGAAGTGATTCACCGCGTACCCGTGGACGAGCACCCAGGCGGCGTATTGGGACGAGGCAGCAACGGTCTCAACATGGGAACGTGACGGAGGCGGCCAGGGCCGATCGAGATACCAGTTGGACAATCGCTCCAGCAGCGGCTCGACGGGAACTGAGCCGGACTCGAGTCGAGCGAGTTGTTCGAGTTCGTCCATGCCGATGGGAGCCGCGTGCCGTTCGAGACTCGGTGCGAGGCAGGCCCGGATTTCCGGAGACACTCTCCAGGCCTGCCACTCTGAGACAAACAGTTTCGGGAGCGGTGTCACTCCTTCAGATGGCGGGGGCTCGAGGTGGATGGCCTGCAGGTGTTTGGCGGGAAAGTGGTAGCAGGCTGCCGGTCGGTATCCGAGTGCTTCAAAGGGACGGGCGACTGAGGAGATGCCGCTGGTGGGGGCCTGCCAGGCGATCGAGCGGAAGGCGATGTGGTCGTTCTGGAACTGGGCCTGGTGTTCAGCCAGCAGTTCTTCGTAGACGGCGACGTGAGCGACCCGTTGCCGGTAGACGGACCACAGACGTTCAAACAGTTGCGCCAAGAATTGTGTGTTGGACATGGGGGCTGAGGAATGCCGGAAAGATGAATCGGGAGCGGGAGGGGTCACTGGATGTCAATGTACTGCGGCAGTTCAATCCGCTCGACTTCCATGACCTGGCGTTCGCTGTCGAGTTGAGGGTGCCAATCGAAGGGCTCGATCGTGAGCCTCACGGGGCGGCCGATGGCCTGCCGTCGTCCAGATTGGGACTTGCCATCGAGAATGGCCCAATGGCCGACCAGGATGTCCTTGTGCTTGAGCTGCCCGGTCTCGACGCGGTCGATCCGATAGTGGTGGTACACCAGGGCACGGCGATACGGGGCGACCTGGGCCGGAGTGGGGGCCGGCGAGGTCTCGACACACCGAGCCTGCACGATGATCGAAGGGCCCGATGGCCGTGTTCTTGATGTGAGATGGGCGGCCGCGATCAGCTCCTGGGCGGTATTGTCATCGATGCGACTGGACGAGAGGGTGAGGTGTGACAGACGGGCGTCGCAGGGGAATCGGCCATCGGCCGAATTTCCCCATGTCAGCTGGCCGTTGGCGGGCAGTTTCATCTGCGACAGTGCTGCGGAGAGGGATCGCGAGAGTGTTCTCGGTGGTGAGTTGTTGATCCGCAGCGTGCTTCCGTTGGGGCTCAATGAGAGAATTACGTGTGTGGGGACGCCCGGTTTCATGGTCGCCAGTGTCTCGGCATCGGCCTGGCCGACCTCAATGCCCATCGTGAACCGATCCTGGCCTGGTGACCCTGAACCGATGGGAGTGGCGAAGATGGATAGCGAATGATGTTCGGCATCCACAGCCGGTTTCGGGCTCGCCAGCGACACCACCGTCTGGGGTTTGCGGGAGCGGGTGGGGAACAACTCGACGCGCATCGAGAGCGTGAGTTCGTGGTGAGTGTTCCACCTCCTGATCACCGAGACCGGGTCGGGTCGTGCGATGGCATGCCCACGCGAGACTCTCAGCGTCCGACCCCGTCCTGGGCGGGCACGACCTCCCCACTGCACCTGGCAGGTGGTGACCGGTCCATTCTTCGCCTGCTTCAAACGGACAGGGGCACTGGGTGATGCCATCGCCCAGGCCAGTCCGGGGATTGTCGGAGGCCATGCCTTGTCGGTGCGGGCGGTCGGCGAGGCTGTCCTGAGCAGATTCCGCGGGACCTGGCTCGCGGGGCCGGACTGGATCCAGGCATCGGGAAAGAAATCAGGTCGGCCATTCCTGGTGATTCGCAGTGCGGCTTCGATCGAGCGATAGTCCTTGCTAAAGCGGGCCAGGTACGCTTCGACCTGGGGGCCGCCGCCGGAGATGACATTAATCGGCCCCTTGCGGCGGTAGGGACCGGTCAACACGAGGTAGCGGGTGTGATTGGTCCATCGCGGGTGAAACATCTCGTCTCGTCGAGCCACGAGTGGTTGTCGGTCGCTGGGCCCCTGAGGCCTGTTGGCCAGGTCCGGCACTCCATCGACGGCGACGGACCAACTCGGCCCGTTGTCGGGGGTACGGAGCCTCAGGTGGCGGTGCGGGCCGTCAAAAACCCAGGCCAACAGGCTGTTGTCGGGCGCCAGGGATGCCCAGCACCCCTTGCCGAGATGTGTCAATGGCTGGGGTGACTGGGGATCGAGGTCGGCTCGGCCGGCGTTGGGCCAGGGAAAGACCCCGGCGGCATGCAGCCCGTTGCGCGACAACTGGAAGTTGTCCGGACTGACACGGGTTTTCGACCAGATCGGTTTCGATGGGCTCGGCTTATCAACGCGGATCCGGGCCAGGCTGCGATAGAAGTAGCTGCCGGCCTCACCGACCCGTCGCCCAACGACCACCCACTGGGAACGGTCGGCGGGGTCGGTCCAACTGCACAGGGCGGCGCCGCGGGCGAGAACGGTGGGGCGCGAGGATCCCCAACGGAGTCGCATCACGCGGTCCTTGTGACGGTCCGTGTAGATCACCTCCAGGCCATCTGCCGTCAGCAGTGGACGGGCGTAATTGGCTGGAGTTGGCAACAGCGGCCTGGCTCCGCGGCCATCACCTGAATCGTAACCCATCAGCAACAGGGTCGCCCCGTTGGCCTGGACGTCGTTGGCCGCTCGACTTGTGTCCTGGACCCAGGTGACGCGCGTGCGACTTCCCGTGAATTCTGAAATCGGGTCCGTTCGCGACTCGGCCCGCTCGGACGCCGGTAGCGATGTTCGTCCAGCGAGCGAGGTGCTCGTGATCACGAGTCCGGCCAGGATGATCACTGGCGAGACCCGCTCTTGTCGGAATCGAGGCATTGCGGTCAGCAAGGCACGCATGCTGGATTCTTGCCTGCACGGATCATTGGCGTCCAATGCAAACCAGTTCGCGGTCTGTGCGAACCAGCAGCCGGTTGCCGCTGACCGCGGGTGTGGCCAGTGTGCGACCGGGGATGCGATTGAGCGCCAGCCGTCTATAGGACTTGCCGGGAACGAGAACATGGGTCGTTCCCACCTCGTTGGTGGCAAGAATGTGGTCGTTGACGAAGAGGGGTGACGCGGAGAAATGGCCTCCGAGTCGTCGTTTCCAACGCAACTCGCCTGTTCGAGCCTCCAGGCAGCTGCAGATGCCCGAGTCGTTGACCAGGAACAGTGAGTCGTCGACGAGCAGGGGGGAGGGGTTGAGCGGTACGGCGCGGGCGAGTTGCCAGGCCACGTGAGTCCGGGTCACGTCGCCTGTGCCGCTGGTGCGAATTGCCAGCAGACGCGGGTTGTCGTAGCCGGTACAGACGTACACGAGTCCACTGTCCGGTGGACCGGCGACCGGGCGCGGGACCACCGAATAGCCCGTGTAGGTCACCCACCACAGCGGCCGGCCGGACTGCGGTTCGTAGGCGGTGACCCGGTCACCGCCCGGACAGATCACCTGGGCGCGCTGGGGCCCGGTTCCCTCCAGGAGCAAGGGAGTGGCATAGGAATGGCGGCCGCGCGGGCGTTCCTGCCGCCAACGCGGTTGGCCGGTCTTGCGATCCAGGGCGACGATGAACTGAGGCTTTGTGACCCCGGGTCGACGAAGTCGATCGTAAAACGGCCGGGTGAATCCGTCGCAGTTGACAATGAGCAGGTCGTTGGAGAGGACCGGTGACGCAGCCGGGCCATGGTGGTGGTAGTAGGGCAACTGCGTCTTCCAATTGACCTCGCCATCGGTCGATACACGGGCCGTTCCATGAGTCCCGAAGTGAAGATACAAGGTGTCGCCGTCGATGATCGGCGTTGGCGTGGCATGGGTGTTTTTCGGGTGGATCTTGCCCGGCGTGTCTGTGCGGATGATCTCGCGGCTCCAGACCATCCTCCCGGTCTGGCGATCCAGTTTGACGAGTTGAAGGGACTGATTGGCGTCGACGGCTGTCGTCAGCCAGATCGACTGGCCGGATACAGTCGGTGAAGACCAGCCGCGTCCCGGAATCGGCGTCCGCCAGAGGATGTTGGTCCGTGTATTCCATTTCAACGGAATCTCGCACCGCGGATCGGCATGGCCATCGCCGCGCGGTCCGAGGAACTGGGGCCAATCCAGAATTGACGGCGCGGTGGCCGGCGCGTCCGGGCGGGGCTCAGCTGCCAGGACCAGATTCGGGGCCGCCAGGAACAGCAGGCACACCAACCGGGACAGCTCAATTCGCGCGGCTGACACCGGCTGGACTGACCGGAAGAGGATGGTGCATGGCGAGTGACAGGATGGTCTCATCAGGCGTCCTGCAGGTGCGCTGGGATGGCCGACAGCCAATGGCGTCTCTTTTCAGATGTCGACCATTGTGGGGCGAAAAAACCGGCTTGTCATCAAGTCGTCCGGCTGGGCGAGACGGACAAGCTGAGTGGACTCTGACGGCAGATTCCGCCGAAAAAAGACAGTGGAGAGCTGGAGAAGTTGCTGGAGACGCATGTTGGGAGAGCGGAGGCAACAGGTTGACCATGGTGTCGTATCCCGGTAACCTATCAACAGATACGAATATGTGCAGGACGCACATGGCGTATTCCCGCCGCGTTGTCCCACCCCCGCAACCCACCCAGGACAGGAATCCGATGCTGCGCTCTTCCGTTGGTGCTTGGTTTGTTGCCCTGGTGCTTGGTGTCGTTGTGTTGACGCCAGCCTCCGTTCCCCTGGGTGCCGCTGATCCGCTGCACGTGCAGGTGGATCGCCTGATTGTCGAAAGTCCGTTGGGATTGGTGGCGGGCGAGACCACGGATGGCGAGTTTTTGCGTCGGCTGTACCTGGCTGTGCTGGGTCGGATCCCGTCGGTGGGAGAAACACGGGCGTTTCTGGCCAACAAGGCAGTCGACAAAAGAGCTGCCGAGGCCGACAGGCTGCTTAGGACTCCGGCCTACGTTCGTCGGATGACCAACGTGTTCGACGTGATGCTCTCCGAGCGGCGCGGCGACAGTGAGGTGAAACGAGGCGATTGGCAGGCCTACCTGAAGACGTCTCTCGAACAGAACACTCCGTGGAACGTGATGGCGGCCGAAATGCTCGGCGCGGACGCCGTGGATCCCAAGAAGCGCGGTCCCGCGAAGTTCCTGATGGATCGGGGTGTGGAGGTCAACCAGATGACCCGCGAGGTCGGCCGGATGTTTTTCGGCGTCGACCTCCAGTGTGCCCAGTGCCACAACCATCCGCTGATCGATGATTACCTGCAGAAGGACTACTACGGCATCTACGCTTTCCTGAACCGGACGTATCTGTTCAAGCCGGACAAGAAGAAGCCGGGTGTCTTGGCCGAGAAGCCGGACGGCGGAGTTGCCTTCAAGTCGGTCTTCACCGGCGATGCCGGAGTCTCGCGTCCTCGGTTGCTGGGTGAGCGTCAACTCGACGAGCCGCGAATCCCAGCTGGCCAGGAGGACAAGGTCAAGCCGGACAAGAAGAAGAAGAACCTGCGACCGATTCCGACCTACAGCCGACGCGAGCAGTTGGCGAAGCTGGTGCGAGGCGGCCAGAACCGGTTCTTTGCCAGGAATATGGCCAATCGCCTGTGGGCCCTCGTGATGGGGCGTGGGCTGGTGGAACCGGTCGATCTTCATCACAGCGACAACCCGCCGTCACACCCGGAACTGCTCGACCTGTTGACCGACCAGTTCGTCGCGATGAAGTTCGACATTCGCGGATTCGTCCGCGAATTGGTTCTGACCCGTACCTTTGCCCGTGGCTCGGTGCTCCCCTCTGATCTCGTGGCCCGCTCCCAGGCGGCGGCAGGCGCGTTGCCCAAGCTCGCGGAAACGGCCAAGTCGCTCGAGGCGGAATTGGCTGCGGCGGACAAGAAGATCGAGGCCGCAAAGGAGACGGAGACGAAGGCGAGTGCCCCGGTGGCGGAACTGGCCAAGACGCTCAAGCCGGCCAATGACAAGGTGGCCGCCGAGAAAAAGAAGCACGATCCGGCGGCCAAGGCCCTGGCCGATGCCGCCAAGAAGCTGGCCGACAAGAAGAAAGTGGGTGATCCGCTTTTGGCGAGTGCAGCCGGTGCGGTCACGGCGGCGAAGCTGCTTTCGGGTGACAAGGAACTTGGAGGCATCGCGGCCAAGCTGGATGCGCGAGCGAAGAAGATGGCAGGCGAACTGGCAGCTCTGGAGAAAGACAAGGCGACCAAGCAGGCTGCAGCCGATGCGACCGAAAAGGCTCTGAAGGTCGCCGAGGCGGCACGTGATGCCGCCGTGGCCAAGCACGATGCTGCGGTGAAGGTCTTTGACAATGCCCAGTTCGCCACCGACAGGGTGCGGACTGCTCGTCGTGCGATCAACACGAAACTGACCACGGTCCGGCGACGTCAGGGGACCTTGAAGATCCTGGCTGGTGTTGCCGCGCTGCAAAAGGCGTCCGATGAGGCGAACGCGCTGCTGGCGACAGCTGACAAGGCGCTGGCTCCGGTGGCCGGCGAATTCGCCAGTGCCGAGGCCACGCTGGCGGCGGCCCGCAAGGAGATGACAACGGCAACGGCCGCCCGAGACAAGGCGGCCACCGAGCTGAAAGCGACGCAGGAGCGAGTCGCGAAGTTGCCCGCGGCGACGGCTTCACTTGCCACGGCGGTCTCCCAGGCCAAGTTGGCTCTCAAGAGCCTGGGTGATGACAAGGAATTGTCCGGCCTGACGGGAAGTCTTGAGGGCAGGCGTGTGGAGCTGACCAAGCAGCTCGATGCGGCTCGCAAGGCTCTTCCCGGACGTCAGTCAGCAGCCAGCGAAACGGCGAAGCGGGTCAAGACGAGCCAGACATCGCTTGATGCCGCCGTGGCCAACCACCAGAGGTTGACCAAGTTGCGAGCTCCCTTGCTGGCCAAGGCGACATCGGCTCGCGGCCAAGCCGAAGCGGCCGGTGGCGCGCTGAACGAGTCGCTTGGGAAACTCTCACGCCAGTGGTCCGAGCAGTTTGCGATCGGCACGATCGAACCACTCAGCCCCGAACAACTCGGCTGGAGCCTCCTGCAGGCCACGGGCCAATGGGGACGACAGCGACAGGGCGTGGTCGCCGAATTGAACAAGAAGTCACCGCTGAAACCCGAGGAGAAGAAGGACGCGGCGAAGGTGGCGGCTCGTGAAAAGCAGATCGATCAGACGACCCACGACAAGCTGCAGGGCAACGTCAACAGCATCGTCGGACTCTACGGCGCGGGAGCCGGACAGCCTCAGAATGACTTTTTCGCCACGATCGACCAGGCCCTGTTTCTGGCCAACGGCGGATCGCTGAAGGGGTGGCTGTCCCCGGGTGGTGGCAACCTGACCGAGCGGCTGGGTAAGATGGGAGACGATGCGAAGCTGGTCGAGGAGCTCTACCTGAGCGTACTGACCCGCATGCCGACCTCCGACGAGGTGGCTGACGTCCTGGGATACCTGAAAGAACGAGACAAGAAGAATCGAACGGCGGCCCTGCAGGAACTGGCCTGGGCGCTTTTGACCTCAGCGGAATTTCGCTTCAACCACTAGGATCTTTGCGACACAACGTTTCAACATGAGTCGGGGACCGCATGTGTGGGTCACCCGGAAACAAACCACGGAAATCCTCAAGGGAATGACGATCTGACAACCAGCCTCAGTGACAGGCAGGATGTACTGTCGAGGCGGGTTGACGTCACAAATGGGAGAATGACCAATGCGATGCAACTACTCTTGCGGCAGTAACGAGCACGTGATGGCCAGACGGCAGTTTCTCGGCGGTGCCGCGGCAGGCGTCGTCGGTGGCCTTGGTGTGATGGCCAGTGCTCCGGCTGCGAAGCAGCTGGAGAAGACTCAGCAGCGAGTGATCTGCATCTACATGTCAGGTGGTCTGAGCCAGCTGGAGAGCTGGGATCCGAAGCCCAAGACCGACACGGGCGGCCCGTTCCGGGCGATCCCGACCGCGGTCCCCGGCATTCATCTTTCGGAATTGTTGCCGCTGACGGCCAAACACATGGACAAGCTGGCCCTGGTCCGCGGGATCAACACTCACAACGGCGACCACGGCAAGGGCAATTATCACATGCAGCACGGACGGCAGCAGATGCCGGGCGTGAGCCTGCCGACGCTGGGCGCCGTGTGCTCGAAGGCACTGGAGGATCCCAGCAACCCGATGCCCGGTCACATCCGCATCGGTGGTGGCGGTCGCGGCAACGACTCGGCTTATCTCGGCCCCCGCTACGCCAGCATTGGAGCCAACGGCAAGCCGCCGGCCAACTCCGAGCGACCCAAGGACATCAGCGAGGCGGCCGATCAGCTGCGAAACCGCTTCCGTCGCAAGGCCAACGACCGTTTTGCGTTGCGTCGTCGGACGGCCGAGACTGACGCCTACACCTACAGCTACGAGCGGGCGTTGCAGTTGATGGAACGTCGAGAGGTGTTCGACGTGTCGAAAGAGCCCGCGGCGATGCACGACCTGTACGGCCGCGAGTCGTTTGGTCAGCACTGCCTGACCGCCCGTCGTCTGCTCGAAGCCGGCTCGACATTTATCAAGCTGTCGCACTCGAACTACGACACCCACAACGAGAACTTCAACTTCCACCTCGAGCAGGTGGGTGAGTTTGACAAGGGCTTCGCCGCCCTGATCGGCGACCTGTACGACCGTGGCATGCTCGATTCGACGATGGTGGTCGTGATGAGCGAGTTTGGTCGTACGCCGCGGATCAACAAGTACTACGGCCGGGACCACTGGGGCACGGCGTGGAGCATCTGCCTGAGCGGCGGCAAGATCGCCCGCGGGGCGGTGGTCGGTAAGACCAACGCCAACGGGACCAAGGTGACTGACCGCGAGGTCAGCTATCCCCACCTGTTCCACACCTACCTCGCTGGTGTCGGTCTCGACTCTCACGAGCCGTTCGACATCGGTGGCCGTCCCGTTCCGATGGCAGATCCGGCCTTCGGTCCGATTGATGAGTTGATCGTCTAGGCGACGGGCTCGTTCCAGCACTCCAAACGGGGCGAGGCCCAGCCTTGGGTCTCGCCCCGTTTGCTTGAATCACCAAAATCAGCCGCGAGGCGTCGAGGGGTGCGGTCGAGAACCCGACCGCCAGGGAGTCTGATCATGGCTGCGACCAAGGCCGATCCAAAAAAAGTCCACGTGGCTCACCAGTTCAAGCACGGCAGCCCGCTGGTGGCATGTTGCTTCTCGCCGGATGGAAAGTACGTGTTCACGTCGGGCGAGGACTATGCCCTGCAGCGTTGGGAAATTCCCTCGGGCAAGAAGGTCGAATGGAAAGCTCACGACAGCTGGATTCGCGACATTGTCTTTCTGAATGATGGCAAGACGATGATCACCGCCGGTTGCGACGACAAGCTGATTTTCTGGGATGCGATGGCCGGGACACCCAAGGCGATTCGGACCATCGAGGCTCACAAGGGGTGGATCCGTTCCCTGTCGGTGGCGACCGATGGCAAGACGTTTGTCTCTGGCGGTAACGATGGACTGGTCAAGCTCTGGGACTCGGCGACGGGCAAGCTGATTCGCACATTCACAGGCCACAAGCTCAACGTCTACAGCACTCACCTGCATCGCAATGGAAAGACTCTCTATTCTGGCGACCAGGGTGGTGAGATTCGTGAGTGGGACGTCGCCAGTGGTAAGAGTCTCCGGACATTTGACGCCAAGGTGCTCCTGACCAACAACACCCAGGGGGTCCGGTATGGCGGCGTGCGGGGACTGGCGGTGAGCCCGGACAACAAGTATCTCGCGGCCTGCGGCCTGCACAAGGCGACCAATCCGCTAGGGGCGGTCAACGAGCCGATCGCACTGTTGTTTGACATGAAGACGCAGAAGAAGGTGCGGTCACAGGCTGGCGGCGGCATCAAAGGCATCGCCTGGCAACTGTCGTGGCTCAACGACGGGTCACTCGCTGTTGCCTCAGGCGGCAGCGGCGGTGGCTTCCTGTTGTTCTGGCGGCCGGACAGCGACAAGGAATATCACCGCTTCAAGTTGCCCGACACGGCCCGGGACATGGCGATCCACCCGGACGGATTGCAGTTGGCGACGGTGCACTATGATCGTCACGTGCGAATCAACAAGCTGACGCCGAAGCCTCCGGCGAAAAAGGACCCGAAAAAGGCTGCCAAGAAGAAGTGACACGTGCGTGAGGGCCGATTGGCACGCTGCACCGCCCGTTTCGTGGCTGCACTTCTCGCGGTATGATGACGCGGTACGTTGAAGTGTCGGCCAGGGACGGCCACCAGGACGTCTTGCGGAGAGCATCCTTAGGTGCAAACCGGGCCAACGTCGTGACCACGCTTTCTTCCAAGTCCAGCCACTCGATGGCGGTGCCCGAGATCTTCGGGTACCAGTTTGTGCGCCGCATCGGGTTTGGTGGCATGGGTGATGCCGTATTGGCACGGCAACTTTCTCTCGACAGGCAGGTGGCCATCAAGATTCTGAAGCCGCTGCCGGAGGTGATAGAAGCCGAGCAGACCGTGAGGTTTGAACGCGAAGCGTTGTTGATGGCCAATTTGGCCCATCCCCACGTGGTATGCGTCTACGACCGCGGCATTGTCGAGGGGCGACCGTATCTCGTCATGGAATATGTCGAGGGGGGAGATCTCCGCCAGCGGATGACGGCTGAGCAGCCGATGCCATTGGATGAGACGCGTCGCGTGCTGTCAGACGTGGCCAACGCACTGCAGTTTCTGCACGCCGAGAACATCCTGCACCGGGATCTCAAGCCCGAGAACATTCTCATAGACGATAACGGCACGGCCAAGGTGACTGACTTTGGGGTCGCCGTGCAGTTGTCCGAAACCGGTCAGGTGACGCGGACCGGGCAGATCATGGGGACGCTGGATTACATTGCCCCCGAGCAGCGCTACAACCGGCCCCTTGATGAGCGCGCTGACCAGTACTCCCTGGCGGTACTGGCCTACGAGTTGCTGACCGGGCACAAGCCGGTGGGCGTGTTTCCGGACGTAACCAAGCGGAATCCGCAGGTGGCCAAGGATGTCGACCGGGTGCTGTCGCGCGCATTGCAACAGGAACCGGACGACAGGTATGCGACACTTGCCGAATTCGCTTCCGAATTGGACGAAGCGATCCGGGCGCCCAGTCGTCGGCAGGGCCTGCGGGTCGTTCTTCCGACTGCCTTGGCAGCCGCCTGTGTGGTCCTGGCCGTTGGCGCCAGCCTGATCCTCAATCGTCCCGACGCAGAGCCAGGGCGAGAAGGCGAAGATCGCCCCGGGATTGCCGAGTCAGCCTTGGCTGGGTCGAATCAGCGGCCTGGCAGGTCTCCCGTGGATCCTGTCCTGGATCAGTCTTGGATGGCCATTGCTCCCGCGTCGGCGGCAGACTTGCAGGCCTTGCAGACGCGTTGGGCCGAACGGCTGAGACGATCCGTCTCCGAGAAGAACTCGCTCGGGATGACGCTGTGCCTGGTGCCCCCCGGGCGATTTCGCATGGGCAGCACGAGCGAACTAATCAGGCAACTCGTCGAGGATTCGAAGCGGCGGGGAGCGGCCCCGTACGTCGAGTCTCGCATTCGCAGCGAGGCTCCCGACCACGACGTCGAAATGCCGCGTCCGTTCGATCTGGGTGCAACCGAGGTGACTGTTGGTCAGTTTCGTGAGTTCATCGAGTCGTCTGGGTATCGCACCGACGTGGAACGGACCGGACGAGGAGTCGGGCGGACGGCTGCCAGTTGGGAACGCGGCAAAGAGTTCTCGTGGTCTGACCTGGGCGATCTGGAGATGGAAGAGGAATGGCCGGTCGTCAATGTCAGCTACTTCGATGCCCAGACGTTTTGTCGATGGCTGAGTGAACGCGAGCAGGTGACATATCGTCTGCCGACTGAGGCTGAGTGGGAATTCGCGGCCCGGGCCGGAACGGTGTCGGTCTGGTCATCGGGACCCGACGAGGAGCAATTGAGCGAGCACGCGGTGTTTTCGCCAGGGGCCGAGAGCATGATGGCGGTGGGGCGGATGCGAGCCAATCCGTTGGGCCTGTTGGACACAGCAGGCAATGTCTGGGAGTGGTGTGGCGACTGGTACTCCGAAAACAGCTACAGCCAAGCTCGGCTTCGTGATCCCCAGGGGCCGCGTCAGGGCGAGACTCGAGTGGTCCGCGGAGGGAGCTTTATCAACCTCGCGAGTTTTCAGCGGCCGGCCGCGAGGCAGGGTGAAGTTCCGGGACGTGGTCGGCAAACCGTGGGGTTCCGGGTTCTACGTGAAATTGTGGTTGGCGAAACCGGTGTCGATCGCAAGAATCCGCAAACCAGATGACGCGTCAAGTGGCTCAGACGTTGTCCACCCCCGTCTGAATGGCCCACAGATGGTCGTCTGAGGCTTTGACTGGAATTTCCCCGTCCTTTCCCTGATGCGGGTTTGAAGAGGAGGATTGCGAGAGTATGTCAGGACTTACCCGACGTGACGCATTGGCCCATTGGGGGATGGCGTCGGCGGCTGCGGTTTCGGTGGGGTTTCTCGGGCTGCAATGCCGCGAGGATCTCCAAGGAGATGTGACGCTTCACCTTGCCGAGGGCTACGGACCTTTGGTCCGCGACAAAAAGAAGCGGGTCGACCTGCCAGCCGGTTTCAGCTACCAAGTGATCTCGGAGGTCGGCGACAGGATGGACGACGGGCTGGTCGTTCCCGGATCTCCCGACGGGATGGCCACGTTTGCCGGGCCGGACGGACTGACGATCGTGATCCGGAACCACGAGCTAAACCCCGATTCGAGAACGGGGCCATTCGGCAAGAAAAACAAGCTGTTCGATCGCGTTGACAAGACGCGGGTGTACGACGACGGCATGGGCCAGACCCCGGGTCATGGTGGCACCACGACTTTGGTCTACGACACCCGGCGGAAAAAACTGGTGCGGCAGTTTCTGAGCCTGGCAGGGACGCATCGCAACTGTGCCGGTGGGCCGACCCCTTGGGGCACATGGTTGACTTGCGAGGAGACTGTGCAGCGACGGGGGCGGGGTGAGAAAGGCAGGGATTTCCTCGCGGCCAAAGACCATGGTTGGGTCTTTGAAGTGCCGGCACGTACCGAGCCGGGACTGACGGTCCCCAGGCCCATCCGTGCGATGGGGCGATTCTATCACGAGGCGGTTGCAATTGATCCGGCCAGCGGGACCGTGTACATGACCGAGGATCGCAAGGACGGCCTGTTTTATCGATTCTTGCCAAAGACACCCGGCAAATTGCATGAGGGTGGTCGGCTCCAGGCGCTCGGACTGCAGGACAAGGGCCTGGTGGACACGCGCAACTGGGATCGCAACCGGGTCTCACCAAGGCAGCCGCTTCCGGTTCGTTGGCTCGACATGGATGATGTCGAGTCGCCCCGTGATGATCTCCGTAACCGCGGATATCGGGCCGGCGCTGCTCGATTCGCTCGCGGCGAGGGCCTGTGGTGGGGCGACCGCGAGGCATACTTTGCCTGTACCAGTGGCGGACGGAGCCAGTCGGGGCAGATCTGGCGCTACCGACCCAGCCCTCAGGAGGGGACTGATGACGAGAAGAGTGAGCCGGGACAACTTGAGTTGTTCGTCGAACCGAACGACTCGCGGGTTGTTGAAAATGCCGACAACCTGACGGTCGCACCGTGGGGCGACGTTGTGGTCTGCGAGGATCGCAAGGGCAAGGTCGTGCGGCTGATCGGTGTCACGCCGGAAGGCAAGCTCTACACGTTTGCCCACAGCCGCCTGGAGACCGAGTTTGCAGGTGTGACGTTTTCCCCCGATGGCTCGACGCTGTTCGTAAACGCCCAGGGAGACGGGCTCACATTTGCCATTACCGGCCCCTGGAAGACTCGGTCCACCTAGCTCGCTGCCGGAGCCTGCGGTGTCGCGTTGCTGACCCGGGTGAGGTCTTGGCCGAGAATCGACGGGCACCAGTATTGCTCGATGTGCTCGACGACCATTTCCGTGCCTCGCGCGTGACTGACATAGGGCCGGTCACGGGGATCATACATCGCGTCGGTGAGGTCTCGGGCGAGCACGACATTGAATCCCAGCCGCACCATCTGCCGGATGCCAAAGGGACGACCCAGCACACACATGTTGGTGTGAACGCCCATCAGGACGACGTTCTTGATGCCGAGTTGTGAGAAGAAGTTGTAGACCTCCTGGCCATTGTCGCTGACGCCATCGAATCCGGTCATCTTGATGGCGGCGTGCTCGTGGCGATCGAACCCCGGTTTCGGACGGACCACCGGGTCGTCGCAGCCTCCATCTCCATCGTCAATCGGCAGGGGGGCTTCGACCGAGGGGTCCAGCTTGCACCAACCGGCGATTGGAGCAGGAGGCTTGGACGCTGGTGAGGACAACACGCGGTCGCGGAATGGTGTGCCCTCGTAAAACTTGATTCCGCCGCTGGGAGCATGCAGCACCGTGACCCCATGACTCCTGGCCGCTGACACGATACGGTTCATCCTCGGGGCCATGGCATCGACCCGAATGGCGGCCTGGTGGCACGGATGGTCGGACCACATGTCGCAGATGACGATCGCGGTCTCGGAGACTGACCACTCCAGCGACTCGTCGATCGCCCTCACCTTGTCATTCTGTTTCTCACGACGTCGTGACTTCAGCGTGAGCGTACCCTTCACCACGGGACGAATCGGCGGAGAATTCTGCTTGTCGGCAGCGGACGCCGTATCGGAGACCGTCCACCCAAGTGCACCGGTGGCCATGAGGCCGGCGTGTGTACAGTGATCCAGGAAGTGGCGTCGGCTGACGAGAGACATGGGGGGATCCCATCGGCTGGAAGGAGATTAGCGCAATGACCGGCACGTGCTGTGGATCGTACCGCGGTGTATCGGCGGTTGCCAATGCGTTGTCGGTGTGGCGTAATGGGATACCCTGAGCCATCTCCATGCGAATGAGCCGACTGCGATCGAGGTGACGTGTTGAATTCGCAATTGCCTGCGACCGAGGTCGAAGCTGGCAATGAGCCCGCAATGTCTCGCGGCGATCATGGACCGACTGCGACCCACTGGGCGGCCGCGTGGTTCGTGGCCGGGCACTTTGTTGTGCTGGGCCTGTTCACGCTCTCGAGTGTCATTGCCATCTTTGAGCTGCTGGTGGCTGGTGGATTCTCTGCGGACCATTGTCGCGGCAGCCTGTTCTTCGCCATCTCCACCTGGCTGCTGCTGCTGTTTGGTGCCTATCCGCTTCCCGCTCTCTGTTTCTGGAAGACGTTCATGCGGGCGTCCATCTCGTGGCTCGACATTCTTCGGGGCCGGGGGCGGCCGCTGTCCGAAGCGGAGCGGGGCCGCGGCTGGCTGTTCTCGCCCTGGGGACCGTGGATCCTGGTGGTCAACTGCGTCGTCCCGATCATCGCCGCCATCTGGATCCTGGTCTGGTTGGCGATCTGAGCGCGGCCGGCGTGGCATGAGAGAGGCGATCGGAGCCGATTCGCATTCGCCCACGGACGGTCCTACAATCGGGCGTCCGTCGACGCGACCGCGTGGTGCTTCTCGCAGGGAGGCCATCCGCGGCTGGCGTTTAGCCGTCCAGAGCAGGAGAGAGTGTGATGAGTGGTCCCCGAGCGTGTTGGCTGTTGTGCTGCGGTGTGTTGCTGGGATGTCCTCTTGGTGTAGCGGCCG